>Ga0206824_10006_pt1 | contig 38303 bp, 32 predicted proteins | sample Alteio_BWOrgCont_82_FD_152874 | JGI IMG/M metagenome (GOLD analysis project Ga0206824, IMG submission 152874) | Enriched cells from forest soil in Barre Woods Harvard Forest LTER site, Petersham, Massachusetts, United States -... | ecosystem: Environmental > Terrestrial > Soil > Temperate forest >...
GCTTAGAAAACCCGTCAATTCTTGCTTACACCTCTACCAAAGGTGCACTTGAGACTCTGGTCAAAACTGGGCCGCCATTCTCGGGCCGAGCGGCATACGCGTCAACGCTATCGCTCCGGGCGTCATCGACACGGATATGTCTAATTTTACGAAGACAGACGCAGGACGAGAAGCCGCGCTAGCAATGCAGGCATTGAAGCGCCTCGGAAAGCCCGAGGATGTTGCCGACGTAGTCGCTTTTGTGGCGTCCGATGCGGCGCGCTGGATCACAGGCACCAGTATTCCGGTCGATGGCTCTGGTCCGGGCGACTCCTGATACCTTGCGCTACGAAAACCAACTCATTGTTGGAGAAAGCGATTACGTCATAGCGCACGGCTGTTTGTCAGGAGTCGATAAGCCCGCGGCCTAGATTGCAGCGGACGTTGTCCGATTCGAAGACGGTCTCTTGGCCGAGCACTGGGATGTATTACAAGACGAGGCCACTTTGTTTGCCAACTTAGACATAAATCTCCTTTGATTTCCTGAAACAATTTACAATAGATTCAATCGAGCCGGAATTGCTTGAGACAATTTGCGGTTTTGAACCACTCAGTTCTATACGATGATGGATGTAAAGCGAGGATGCAGGAATATTGAACTATTCAGTTCTTTATTTGATAATGGACGTATGGGGCGTCCCAAGAACTTTAACCGGGAGGAAGTGCTGGAGAAGGCGACGCCTGTCTTCTGGAAGCATGGGTTTGCGGACACGAGCCTCCGGGACCTGGAACGGGCCACAGGCGTGAACAAGTCAGGACTGTATTCGGAGTTCCGAGACAAGGAAGATCTTTTTGTGGCGTGCCTTCGGCACTACCTTGAGAGCCAGGGGAAAAGGAGACTTCTCGCCAAGGAGCCTCTTGGCTGGAATAACATCGAGACTTTTCTCAAGAACGAGCCCCTTAACAAGGGAGAACAGCAGGGGTGCTTCTCCATCAACTCGATGCGAGAGTTGGCTATCCTCCCTGATGAGGCTTACGCGGTCGTGACGGAGAATCGTGCCCTATTGCAGGGCCTTCTCGCCATGAACATCGACGCCGAAAAAACCAAGATGGCTCCTTCCGCAATTGCGGAGATGGTGCTGTCCTTCTTCTCCGGATTATGCATTGAGCGCAACCTCAAATCTGGCAAAGCCTCGTCGACCCGTAAGATCGGGAACTTTATGACGGCCCTTCGCAGTCTTTAATCGAGGGTGTCTAAATCCTGCCTTATGTCGGCAACTCACGCGATTCGCTGTCTGCCTTTCTTACCCGCAAAAAGGGGGAGAGAGAACCCCTATTAGCTTCTCGATGTCACGCGCAGAGAGTGTATGTCGCTAGCCTCCGGCAATGCGGAGGCTCACTCGGAACCGGGTCGTCCATACTTCCTCCTTCGTATTGCGGGATGGTTAGCGGATCCTGTGCTGAAGCCCTGAAAGATCGAGGACATGGTAGCCGAGCATCAGCGTCATCAAAATCAGGTAGGCCCGCAGAATCCCGAGCGAAACACGGACCGCCCGCGTTATGCGAATCTTGCCAAGACCTTCCGTGGAACACTTCTGTTCTGCAACGTCATCCAGCGGATGGATGACGCGGAATCCGTTCATATCAGGGGATACTCTTATCGTTGCCATGACTCACCTCTCTACTGAAACAGGTTGGGAAGGATTACCTGCGCTGCCAATAACAGCGACAGGGCGAAGAGGACGACGATGATCATCTAGTTGATGTAGTTGTTCCATGGCCGATTGACCCAGCGGTCGCCGAGTAGTTCCCGGTCATTGAGCAACAGTTGGAGAAAGATGATGGCGGAAGGCAAGATGAGTCCTGCGAACACCTGAACGCTGATAATGACAAGTTGAAGCGGCACATGAGGGATAAGCACAATGACCGCAGCCGCTCCGACGCAGGCAGCATAGATTGCATAAAAGCCTGGAGCTTCCCATAGCTTCTTGTGCAGCGAATGCTCCCAACCCCTCACCTCTCCATAGGCCCATGCGCTGGCGAGCGAGATGGCGGTTGTCCCAAGTACAGCCGCATTGACCATCAGCAACAGAACACAGTTGCGAATGAAGTTGCCTGCAATTGGACCAAGTGCCCAGGCGAGTTGTGCCGGGTCCTGGAAGGTGACCTTGTGTTCCAAGCCGTAGTTGCCAACTAACATCATTGCGCCAGCAACACAAACCGTAAAGATGGCTCCAATGAGTGTGTCCAGACGTGCCCATTTCAGATCGGCGAAACGGAGACGCTTTTCAGCCACACAGCTCTGTTGAAAGAAGAGCTGCCACGGAGCGATAGTCGTGCCTACGATAGCGATTACCAGGAAGACGAGGCTACTGATGATGCTTTCGGCTGGCATGGTCGGCACAATAGCGTTGTGGGCGACAGTCGCCAAATGCGGATGCACCATGAAGGCAAGGACGAACCAGGTCAGATCCATCAGGCATAGGACAATTACGATTCGTTCCCAACGGAGATAGCTTCCAGTCACCACCATCAACGTCAAGCCGACACCGGAGACTGGCACGGAGAGGTATGGCTTATTCCGAGCGCGCTAAGAGCGAGCGAGATAGCGGCGAACTCCGTGATGAGTGTGAGGAAGTTGACGGCAAGCAGGTCAAGCAGTGAGAAGCGTCCCCACCACTTACCAAACCGCTCATAGATCATGGCGGCATGACCTTTACCCGTTGCAATACCCAGCCGGGCAACCATCTCCTGCACAAAATAGCAGATGGGCAAGAGCACAATCAGCAGCCAAAGCATATGCAGGCCGTACTGACCGCCGGCCTGCATATAGGTCGAGACTGTTCCAGCATCGTTATCCGCTTCCATGACGATCAGACCGGGGCCAAAAACCAGCAGGAAGGTGAGGATGCGTCTTTGCCACGCGCTGCGGACCACGACTCCCGTCTCGGAAGTCGTCACCGCATCTTCCTCTTGTTCCATTACGCGCACAGGCGAAGCCCTCCGTTCTCGTCACTTGATGAGTCGGCGAAAATGGGACTTAGCTTCGCAGTTTCGGCCTGTGTCCATATATAGGTTAGCGGCATTCCTGGCTCACCGGTGGAACGCCAGACAGAGACGAGCGGCCCCGTCCTGTGGTCAGCAAAAATTCTTTTATTCATGGTTCCTCCTTGCGCGATCCGTGCGAGCGTCATGGATGGCCGCGCGAAAGCACAGTCGTCGAACACTCATTCGGATCATCAGTTCGGGGAGGTGTGAGATTGGTCGTTTAGACCACGGCCTCACGTGCTCAAATCACAGGTTGTATGCTGGGATGAGCGGTGAGAAATCGCCGACAGTGAAGGCTAAAGGCGGGTCCCAGAGCGCTCATCCCGACACAGAAAAGCTCTCGGTATACCTGGAGGCTTTTGTGCGGAATCTATGCTCATAGAGTGTTCTGTTTCTCCTGCGAGAGTAGACTCTCGCCTGTCATTTTGTATCTTACCCCCGTAAGATATCCAAGGAGATTATGTCTCACCTCGAAAAAGAAAAGCAGAAGCTCGTTGCCCGCATCAAACGGATTCGCGGACAAGTCGATTCCATCGAACGCTCGCTCACCTCCGAGGACGATTGCGCCGCGGTTCTCATGTTATTGGCCAACGTACGCGGCGGTATCAATAGCCTCATGGCCGAGGTACTAGAAGATCACATACGGTATCATTTGCTCTCCGTCGAGCGCAGTGACGCCCTCCACACGAACTAGCGGAAGACATGATTGAACTGGTCAGAGCTTACCTAAAATAAAGCAATGGATTCGCTGCAAAGCCCAATCGACATGGGCGCGGAATGAGCAAAGCATTAGCATTCATTCCCGACCGGCTGGTGGGTCCCGCACAAGCGCGGTCATTGCTAGTTACGCAAAATAGCTTCGAGAGTGAAGACGCTCGGGCAGCGGACAGACTCAGGGGTATTTATTCTGCCTCTCCACTGGCCTTCGTTCATTCGACAGATCGAGGACACGATTCGGTGTGTACTTCGGGTGCCCAAGGCGTCCAGAGGATTTGCATCATGAGTTGCGGAGTCTAATATCGCTTGAACCATCGCCGTTCGTATAGTGTGTGCTCACCCCTCAAAGTAGTAACTACACAGTTTTGGTAAGGCAAACGTGCCGTCGTTGAGAACGACGCGCAGTGAAAGTAATTATGAACGAACGCGCCCTGTACCATACAGCCATCTATACAGACATTAACTCCAGGCGTAAGTGATTGTCCGAACAAGACATTCCCAATAGTACGCTGCTCGATACGCGATGGTGCTTATCGAAAGTTACTTCGATGTGTACAGTGGTCAACGGTGATGGCGCAGGAGAACCATGCAGCCACGAAAAGTGCATTACAAGCAAGGGTTCGATCGCATTCTGCTTCATGCCCTCATAACAGTAGCTGCGGACGAAAGAGCCCGAGTCTTCATCTTGAAGAAAAGTGTGGTGAGAATGCTAAGGAATGATATGCAATCGAATCGCGTGTGGATCGCAGTGCTTTTGGTTACGTCTTTTCTTGTTTCTCTGCCGGTCAAGGCCCAAGAGAGTGGAACGCCAAACGACCCCGCCTGGCAGCGAGCCAATGACCTTGTGAAGAAATTGACTCTTGACGAGAAACTTCAGTTCATTATCTCGAAGTATCCGTCCAATGCTGATCCAGGCGGTGGAGGTGGCTACATCGAGGGGGTAACCAGGCTCCATATTCCCGATGTCAATATCTCGGATTCGGCTACGGGTTCAGGCAGCACGACGCAGTCCAGTTCGACCTTTCCCGCGACGATTGCGCTGGCTGCCAGTTGGGACAGGCAGTTGTCTTATGACTACGGACAAGAGATTGCAATTCAGCTGCGCGATCAGGGATTCGCAATGGGCCTTGGAGGAGGTGCGAATCTCACTAGAGAGCCGCGTGGAGGAAGAGCGTTCGAGTACTTAGGTGAAGATCCATTTCTTGCGGGAGAGCTGCTTGCACAGCGCACCAAAGGAACACAGAGCCAAAAGGTAATGGCTTCAATTAAACACTTTGTGGGGAATGAACAGGAAACGAATCGCATGGGTGGCAATAGTCAGATCGACGAGCGCACCCTGAGAGAGCTTTATCTATTGCCGTTTGAGATCGCTGTTGAGCAGGGGCATCCAGCGAGTGTCATGTGTAGCTACAACCGGCTGAATGCCGACTATGCGTGCGAAAACTCAGTGCTTCTCGCTGACATTCTGAAGAAGCAGTGGCATTTTCCTGGGCAGATACAGTCAGACTGGGGAGCGACTCACAGCACGGTAAAGGCGATCAATGCCGGTCTCGATGAGGAAGAAGGAAGCGATGCCGGCCCCTCTTATTTTGGGCGTGTCCCGGTTCTATTTGCTCTGACTAATCACGACATCACCCAAGAGCGAATCGACGATATGGTGCGCCGCAAACTCTACGCGATGATTGCATCCGGAGTTATGGATGCCCCACCGCGAGGCGGCAAGAAAATCGATTTCGATGCGGCACGGAAGTTCGCGCAGTCCGCAGAGGAGCAATCGATCGTGTTGCTTAAGAACGACCGTCAGCAGCTTCCTCTGTCACCGTCAAGACTGAAACGTATTGCAGTCATTGGTTCTCACGCAGACGTGGCTGTAATGTCAGGTGGGGGATCTGCAGACACAATGCACCCAGTAACGGGTTCATTCGAAGGGTGTCAAGGCTTGGAATTCGTCGACCACAACGGTTGCGGGTGGTGGCGAAATCCATGGTTGAAGATTCCCGTTCCCCTTACAAAGGCGATTCAAGAATTGTCGCTGCGGAGCGAAGTCAAGTTTTCTGGAGTCCGAGACGAGCAAGCCCCGTTTCGGGCCTATAGTCCGGGCGAAATCGCCGATGCGGTCTCGCTGGCGCGCGAGTCGGATGTTGCAATTGTCGTAGTTGCACAGCCCGCAGGCGAAGATTTCGGAGACTTGAAGACTCTCGACTTGCAGAATCCATCGAACCAAAACGAACTTGTAGATGCGGTCGCAACCGCGAACCCGCATACGATCGTAGTGATCTAGAGTGGCAATCCAATTCTGATGCCCTGGAAGGATAAGGTTACGGCGATCATTGAGGCATGGTATCCCGGCGAAGCGGGAGGCAAAGCACTAGCCAACGTCCTGTTTGGCAAGGTGAATCCCTCCGGCAAGCTACCGTTTACATTTCCTGTGCGGAACGAGGATACGCCAACCTGGGGCGACACGGGCGTCATTTCCAGGGACCCTGTCTACTTTGAAAAGCTGAATATGGGCTATCGATGGTACGACGCCAAGAAAATCGCACCGCTATTTGAGTTTGGCTATGGATTGTCTTATACCCACTTCACATACTCGGACCTCTCTATAAAGCGCGACACAGATCGCACTCTCCACGTGTCGTTCTCGGTCAAGAACGATGGGACCGTCGCAGGTGCCGAAGTTCCACAGGTTTATCTGGGGATTGATTATGCGGGGGAACCTCCTCTGCGCTTGGGCGACTGGAGCAAGATCCAATTAGATCCAGGCGAAGTCCAAAAGGTGAACCTCGTAGTTTCACCCAGGACGCAGAGTATCTGGGACACGTCTGCAAACGATTGGCGCGTTATTCCCGACGCCATTGTCTACGTGGGTGCCTCATCTCGAGACATACGCCTGAAGGAGCGGTGACTTGGTTCTGCACTGAGCCTGAGTCTTACTGAGTTGTTGTAAATTCGGCGTGGAGGCTTGCCGTTGAATCCTCTCCAGCCCATACATCAAATTCGGTTGGTTCTACAAGCCAGCCTTTCGACTGGGGGTTCCAATAATGGAGTTGATCCGTTCCTAAAGGAAATTTGAGAGTTTTGGTTTCGCCTGGCTGAAGCTCAATGCGCTCAAAGCCCTTAAGTTCGCGGACGGGACGAGAGGCCGATCCGAAACGTTGATGAATATAGATCTGTGCAACGGCATCACCGGACACAGACCCAGTGTTTGTGACGTCCACGCTGGCTTAATTTGTGTCTCTGACACTCATACTGTTCTTGCTGAGTTTCAGGTTGGCAAATTTGAATGTGGAATAGCTAAGACCATAGCCAAACGGATATAGGGGCTTAGAGGCGATGTCCCAGTAGCGTGATTTAAAACCAGGGCGATCTTCAGGATCATGCGTCAGATTGTGGTTGTAATAAAGTGGCTCTGCACCCGCCTCGCGAGGCCAACTCACTGGTAACTTTCCTCCTGGGTTCACATCTCCAAAGAGCACATCCGCAACGGCATTGCCTCCCTCGGTTCCCGGATACCAGGCTTCGAGGATCGCAGGGACATGTTCCGATGCCCAGCTGATGTCGAGCGGACGTCCATTTTCAAGGACAAGCACAACGGGTTTACCCGTGGCAACCACGGCTTCAAGCATCTGTTCCTGAATACCCGGCAGGTTGAATGTAGCTCGTGATGCTGCTTCGCCGCTCATATTGGCCATCTCGCCTAGGACAGCTACGACCACATCGGCATCTTCAGCTGCAGCTTTAGCTTTCGCTATCCAGTCGGCTGTCTCTTGTGGAGTAGGCGGTGGAATCGGTTTGCTCCCTGTCACCTGATCCAACATACCGAGGTACACCTTAGACGGCTGAGCGCCTGTGACAAGCGTGACTTGAGCATCCGAGGGAAGCTTGTTCTTGATTCCATTGAGGACGGTAACTGGATGGCTCTTGGAGCCATTCCCAAACAGGCCTTCCACTGTCCATCCACCCTCAACGTCGTGGGCAGCGTCGGCTAACGGGCCAATTACAGCGACCTTCTTTAGCCCCTTGGACAGTGGAAGCACACGCCCCTCGTTGCGAAGCAGTACCATGGACCGCCCCGCCAGCTTGCGTTCCAGTGCCAGACCTTCCGGCCTGTTCAGGATGCTTTCGACTTTAGACTCATCGACGTAGGGATGGTTGAAAAGCCCAAGATCATATTTGGCTTCCAGAATCGGCAGCACCAGCTGGTCAATGTAGGACTCGCGGACTTTGCCCTCTTTCACCACGTTCAGGAGATTGTGCGTGTAAGTCAGACTTGCCATATCCATGTTTAAGCCTGCACTAATGGCCTTGTAGGCTGCATCCTCCCCGTCGCGCGCGTAGCCATGTGTCACAAGATTTTCTACAGCAAAAGCGTCGGAAAGCACGATGCCCTGGAAGCCCCAGTCCTTGCGCAACACGTCGGTCAGGAGCCAATGATTTCCGCTTGCGGGCACATCGTTCAAGTCCATGTATGCACTCATAAAGCCACCTGCTCCGGCCTCGACGGCTGCATGAAAAGGCTTCAGATAAACATTCTGCAGCAGCTCTTCTGGAACATATGACGAGTCATAGTCACGTCCGCCATCCGCCGCGCCATAGCCTGCAAAATGCTTCACGCATACCAACACACTGTCCGGTCCGATCTTCGTCCCTTGAAATCCACGAACCTGCGCCTGCGCCATTGCAGAGCCGAGGACTGGGTCCTCTCCAGCGCCTTCCACGATGCGTCCCCAACGTGCGTCCCGCGCTATGTCAACCATTGGCGTGAAGGTCCATTCAATGCCCGCAGCACGCGCATCCTGTGCAGCGAGATGCTGTGCCTGCTCCTCGACCGAGGGATCCCAGGAAGACGCCATCGCCAGCGGGACGGGAAACACCGTGCGGTATCCGTGGATCACGTCGAAGCCAACGAGAATTGGAATATGCAGGCGGGATTTTTCCACCGCGATGTGCTGCAGACGGTTAATCTCCTTCACATTCATCTGCCAGAGGATCGAGCCTACGCCACCTTTCTCGATCAAATCATCTGGTTTCTCTGTTGCGAGACCGGGTATCACCAGTCCAGATGACTCATTGAGCTGGCCCAATTTCTCATCCAGCGTCATCTGTTTCAGCAGAGCCTCGGCCTGCTGCTTTGCCTGGGTGCTGAACGGGCCGGCTTGCGCATCGGCTACAAGGCAGCTGCCTATCGAAATTGACGCCCCTAGAAGGGCGATTGCAGAACATCTCTTCAGTACCATGTTTTCTGTCCTCCCAAATCAAATCAACTTCTACATTGCTAGTGCATCGTGAAGAAAATCATTCAGTACCGAAATTGCCCCGCAAGACATGCAAGTCTTACGATCCCGCCGTCATAAAGGAGCCACAGACCACTCGGTGGGTGACTAAACGGTTGCCCGCTTAATGCCGTAACGGCGCGTGAGCCAAGCGCGAACAGGCTCATCGAAATATTTCAATGCAAGCCATGCAAGGGTGATGACGAATGGCAGCACTACGAAGATCCAGGCGAGCACTACGAGCTTGGCCGGATGCCTAGTCTCTGCGAAGTTTGCAACGACATATACGAACGGGATGTGGGTAATGTAGAGCGGGTATGAGAGCCTGCCGCTGAACTTGCAAAGCCGCATCATGCCGGCACCGGCTTCCGAATGTGCGCCGCAAAGAATAATGATCGGAAAGATAAAGAGTACGCATGCTACGTCGTAGAGCCCATTGAGAGAAAAGCCGTTAACGCTGGGAAATTTGGGCATCTGGAAGACCACGATAAGAACTATCGAAAGAACCAGAAGTCCAATCTTTGGATGGCGAATCCGAGATTGAATGCGATATAGCCAAAGCCCCATGACAAAGGAGACCATCAACCGCAGGGGAGCCATCCATATTTCTGTATATCCCCAGCCTCCATCTAGCGAACCTCTCACATTTGCAACCCAGATGAGAAGTAGTCCCGATACCGCGAAAACGATTCCCAGGGTAACGGCACGGAGCCGGCGAAGAATCAAGGCGTATGCGATGTTTCCCAAATATTCCTGCATGAGTGACCATGCTGGTCCATTGAGCGCCTGAGTCTCATTGTGCCGGCCCCCGACCGGCGGTGAAGGCAGCAGCAGCAGCGAGGTCAGGTAGGCCAGCAGGAGCATCGGAACAGGAGTGTGATTGATGGCCTTGCCGAAAGGATCGAAGATATAGCCCAGAAGACCCAGAGTCGCACCCAAGAGCACGAGCGGATGGAGCCGAATGAGCCGGATGCGAAAGAATTGGGGGATCGACATCCGAGTCCAACGGTCATCATACGCATACGCTACGACAAAGCCGGACAGACCGAAGAAGAAATCGACTGCCAGGTATGCGTGGCGCACCAAGCTCAGCGCATTGTCCCAGCCAAACGAATAATTGAACAGGTGGAAGATGACAATGAGAAATGCCGCGCTTCCTCTCAAGCCATCGAGCACCTCGAAATGTTCTTTGCCGCTGCTTGTTCGATCAACTCGAACTGCATCCTTGGTCAGATCCAAATCTGATGTGTTGCTCACTTAAATGGCTCCTTATTCTTGGGCTGATATCCGGCTGATCTCCCTGGGCGCCCTAGGTGCATTCCGCATCTCGGATCATTGTGTAAGTCGATGCCACGATCCCTGTTGCCATCACCGTTTCTGGGACGCGAACCTTACTGAACTCGAAGGCTTGCTTTCAACGGAGTGTTATCCGAGGAAGATCCAACGACAACCTCGTATTCACCCGCCGCGAAGTTCCATGCGTTTGTCGAGTCATCGAAAGTCTGCAATACCCGAGGATCAATTGGAACCGTGACACTTTGCGACTCGCCGGGTGCGAGTGTAACCCGTTTCCATCCGACCAGGCGTTTGAAGTGCTCATCCGATCCTTTGGGGAGCGTTGCGTACACTTCCGCGATCTCTGTCCCTGCGCGATTGCCACCATTCTTCACGGTGAAACGGGCAACCTTCGCGGAAGAATCAACGGTTAGGCCAGAGTATATATAGGACGTATATGACAGGCCAAAGCCGAAGGGAAACAACGGCTGCTTGTGTTGAGCGTCGTACCACTTGTAGCCGACTTCGGGGCCTTCATCGTAGTGCACGGCATAGCTGGAAACGTGCGTGCCGGAGTTCACAGAATCATTTCCCTGTCCTTCAGCATCGGCCGGGAGAGGCGCAATAACAGGGCGCGGAAGGTCCGACTCACTCCGGGGGAAAGTCATGGCAAGCTTGCCGGATGGATTGACGCCGCCCGCGAGCACGTTTGCCAACGCTTTGTGTCCCGCGCTGCCTGCATACCAAGCCTCAACGACACCGGCAACCTTGTCGATCCATGGCATGGTGATTGCAGTACCGGTTTCAAGCACGACGATAGTCCGCGGGTTCGCAGTTGATACCTGCTCGATCAACGCATTTTGGTTGTCGGGAAGCGAGAGGTTGGGCAGGTCCATGCCTTCGGATAGCCACTGGTATGCAAAGACGATTGCGAGATCGGAGTTCCTGGCAAGATTCGCCGCATGCTGCACATCCGTTCCGGAATCAAACTTGATTTTTGTATTCGGCAACTTTGTTTGCAGTGCTTTTAGTGGAGAAGTCGGAAACCAGATATGATCCTGCCAGTGCGTTGCGCCCTTGCCGGGAGCCATGATGGCATTGCCGGCTGGCGGATCCACTTGCGCCGAGCCGCCTCCAGAAAGCATTCCGACATCCGCATGACCTCCGATGATCGCAATGCTATGAACCCTGGACGGATCGATCGGCAATACTGCCTGATTGTTCTTCAATAGAACAATGCTCTTTTCTTCAATATGCTGCGCAACCTCAAGCCCACGTTCGACGTCGACGACGCCCATTTCGGGAGGATTATCAACTATCCCAGAGGAGAACTCCGCATACAAGACTCTGCGCGCATGATCATCGATCTCCGAAAGGGGCACCCTCCCGGCTTCCACCGCCGCTTTCAGCTTTGGTCCAAAATGGTCGGCCATTGGCTGCTCTTGATCGAGTCCCGCCGCAGATGCTTTTTCTGTGCTGTGCGTCCCGCCCCAATCTGAAATGACAAAGCCTCTAAAGCTCCACTCCTTTCGGAGCACATCCTTGAGGGTGTACGAGTTTTCGCAGCCAAAATCTCCATTGATTCGGTTGTAAGAGCACATCACTGCTCCTGGGTTGGCGATGGACAACGCTATATGAAATGCCAGCAGATCGGACTCCTGCATCGCCCGTTTCGAGATGATGGAATTCACAACAAAACGTCCGGTCTCCTGGTCGTTCACCGCATAGTGCTTGATGTCGCCAACGACATGCTGGGCTTGTTCGCATCTCATCATGTTTCCGACAACCGTGCCGGCAAGGAGCGGATCCTCGCCGGCATATTCGAAGGTACGTCCGTTTCTCGGTTCGCGGGTGAGGTTCAGTCCGCCTCCCAGGGTCATATCGAATCCTTGTGCTCGGAGTTCGCCGCCAATCACTTCGCCAAATGCACAAGCAGACTCCAGATCCCAACTCGAAGCGGCACCGAGATTGGAAGGCATAGCGGTCGAATACCGCCCGCTCGCGCCACTTGACCGCACTCCGTAACCGGCATCTGAAATAACCAGAGGCGGGATGCCGAGTCGATCGATTCCTTCAACGTAGCCTGCTCCCCCGTTTGTCAGGTGGGTCAGCGGCATTGTCCACTGCGGTTCATGCGCCATTCCATTTCCATGCACCAAGGACAGCTTTTCATCGAGCGTGAGTTGCTTGAGCACCAATTCGGCTCGTTCTTCAGGGGAAAGCTTCGTGTTCATCCAAGGCCGTTCTGTTTCCTGGGCGACAAGACAGCGGGTGCCCAAGAAGAGTGCAATAGCTGCGAGAGTCATGAGAAGACGTCGGGAATCACGCTTGCGAATCTGCATATTTCTCCTGGCGCGCCCTCAGTATGCCGTGGCTCTCGTCTAAAGAATGAGCTGGTAACTAGAAAAGAGTGCGAGCAATCGCAGAATCAAACAGTTGACACGGGGTAGAGAAGCCTCAACGGGTATGGAGTGCTAGACTACTGCTTAAGTAGTCTTGAATCTGCAAGATGAGGATGTGGGGGCGGCACTCATAGGGGATGTATGATACGAGTCTCTCGGCAGCATTCCTGACTTCAGCCGCGCTATTTCGCTGCTTGCGGCGTCCCGATCAAGATGAATGTATGATCTGTCGTGTGAAAATCCTGCAGGTAGGTGACCCCGTTATCGACAAAGGTGGTGATGCCGGATTTGGAATGCTTTACTTCGACCATTCGGGCAGGGAGAGTGATTGGATCCCGTCTGTTCACTTGAATGGTTAGCTGGACCTGCGTTCCGGCCGGGTCTGTCCAGGTCATTTTGCATGGTCCTTGGGGTATTTGAATATCACCGACGCGTACATCCGTCGGTAGGAAGAACCCCTCCGAATTCTTTGCAGCAAGTATCGGCAATGAAAAACAAATAACCAACACGACCACCCCAAAAGTGTATTTCACGAGAGTTTCCTCCGGGGCGTGACGGAACCTACGAAGTACTCGCAGGTTGTACCCCCCGGTCCAACACTAGGCTTGCCTGGAACGTTTCGTGAAGCTACATCGTGTAGCAGCTTTGTACTTGATATCGCTATCTATTTTATTTTTCAGTTGGATACATTCTCAATTCAAGAGACTGTTTTGCACTACGTATGATACGGATGTTCAGGGAGTCTGCTCTTTCACCACGTCTCCACGGCGAGGACGATCGGAGGTCCCGCCTGTCCGTCAACGACATTTGTCTCTATCACGGCCTCCAGATTGAGATCGGTCCAATTCTTCGGCGCTTTTTCCAACATTGCATTTAAATACGCTGGATTGGAGACGACCTCGCTGGCCGCTTCGGTTCCTTCGCCTAGAATTCCTGCGAGAATAATGACCGGTTGGCCAGTGACGTTGTCGTGAATCCTCGCAACGATGGCGTAGTCCTTCGCCAGCTTGGTATATGGAACCTGCCATTCGAGGGTCCAAAACCGCTTTTGCGCGCTCTTGCGGTCTACGACCTTCCGCACCTGTGAGTCAACCTCAAAACCGAACGGCAAATCCTGGGTAATCCGCATCGTCCAAACATTGTCAAACGCGCCAATGAGGACAAACGGACCTTCGCGGAGTTGGGTAAAACCGATGTCTGAATCGGAGACTACGCGAAATGCGCTGTTCTTAGGAACAAGAGGAACAATGGACCGCGCTAGCGTGATCACGTCCGAAACATGAAGGCTGCCATAGAGCGGCAACCCGTTCGGCGTCGTGCGATTCCGATCAACCGCATCAACTGGTTGTCCCAGGCAGTATGTGACCCTGCTTGAGGTGGCCGTAATAGGCTCCCAAAAGCGCTCCATATCAGTTGGTCGTCCTGGAAGCCGAATGCGTCCTGCCCCAAAGCCGACCAGAAGGGTAATCAATAAACAGGCAGCAAACAGCGTCCATGGATGAGAGTTTTTCACCGGGACGATTTCGGAGTCTAGGGAATCCTGGGAAGCGACATCGCTATTCTCCGAGTTCCCCGCTTCGGGAAGCGGACCCGTCTTCAAGATAACCGGATTCCGGAATATAGGGACATAAGAGCCGACCGGGAGCTCAATCACAAGCTCTCCTGTGTGGTCCGTGTTGTAGTAGTACTGGATCAGCCTCTTACGTACTTCAGCCGCGGTTGTACGGACAACCGGGTCAAGATTCACGTCGTAGCTTGGCTCACGGCCGAAGGCTTCAACGCCAATTGTCCGTTCCTTCAATTCATGCGCATGGCCAAGTAGCGTCTCCTCCACGGTATATGCCAGAAGCACCGGGTAGCGCTTGCTGTTCGTGAACAAGGGGTGAGCAAGGAGCCGCTTCAACTGCTCTCGAACCGCCGCGCCACTCGGCGGAGATTTGGCCCAATTCGCTTCATTTTCGGTTTGTGGAGACTGCAACATGGCGAGCTCTACGTTTCTTTTGCTTCTCGGCGCTATTATTCTGCGCCTGTCGTATCTTGTCATCCTGAGGTGCGGATTCTGTTACGGCTGCGATTGCAGCAAAATCGACCGACCAGCATCAGTCCATCATTATTCCACAAGGATGTTCTCGAACGGAGTATCATACATCCCCTTCTGTCGCTGCATGACGTGTCTAAGCAATTGAAAAATATGGGCATTTGCCTATGCTTATCGCATTACTACCCGATGGGCCTTATCCCTGTTTGCCCATATCCGTAGAGTCACAGTCGAAGATTCTTCCGGAAGTGAAAGCGGGCACAACATCCAATGTCAGTAACGATCGGCTCATTCAAGATTGGCCGTGAACTGTCAATCTTTCTCTGTCTCATGGCGTTCTTGAGCACAGGGAGTTTTCTTTGCTGTGACATGTGGGCGCAAGCCCCCATTGCGAACTGGACTGGGACGCTGCGTAAAGATGGAATCTCCCGCGTCAGGGATGGGGTGGTTCTGCTGGAGTCAGACACGAAGCACTACTCGGCACCCGTGAAATCTGACGGTACTTTCTCGTTCCGGAATCTGCAGCCGGGAGGCTACTCTCTGACAGTTAGTTCCGGCGGCCACCTCTATCACAGCATCACCAGAGTATTGGTTTCCTCGACCGCCTCGGATGTGACACTCCTCCTGGGACGCGACGGCTCAGTCGAGATTGCCGGTTCGGAAGCTGGAAAAATAACCGATACAGATCAACTCACCAATAAGGGAGTTAACGAAATTCCCCTTAATAAACGGGATTTCAGCCAAATTCTGCTTCTAGCGGCAGGAACCGCCAGCGATTCTAACGGCGCGTCGAATTTTACACAGCAGTTTGCCATCAATGGGCAGCGCGGAGTCGAAGCAACCTTCGGGATGGATGGGGCAGACATAACCGATCCCGCGATGGGCGGTGGCACATTTACCAACTTTAACGTCGATGCCATCTCAGAATTACATTCATCCGCAGGTGTCATGCCAGCGGAAATCGGGAACGGAGCATCCGGATACACTAACATTCTCACTCGAAGCGGACTGAACAGTTTCCACGGGTCATTTTTTGAGTTTTTGCGAAATTCGACCTTGGACGCCCGTAATTACTTCGACCATCCTTCTCCCGTAAGCCCAGGACGTATTCCACCTTTCAGGAGGAACGAATTTGGATTCACGAATGGTGGACCGCTTCTCCTCATGAGGTGGCTAGGCGCAGACAGACCGATCTTCTATTTCATCGAATATCAAGGTTTCAGGCAGGTTCTTGGGACGACGCAAATTCTCTCGGTTCCAACTGCAAATCAAAAGTTGGGCACGGATACGACCGCGTTTCAGGGTGACACGCTCTTTGTCCCGGTAAATACTTCCATCAGCGCGATGCTCGCACGCTATCCGTTGCCCAATTATCCGGTTGGTACATTTGGCGTGAACACATACGCAACCTCATCAGAGGTTGTTACCAACGCCGACCAGTTCTCCGGAAGGCTCGATTTTCAGTTGGGCACCAAGGATCGCGTAATGGGACGCTTTTCCCTCGATAATCTCTCTGGTCCAACGACAAATCCCGATCAGACCGTGATTGACCCGAGCTTTGGTGTGGAATACGTCGACCACCAGCGCAATGGCGTCTTAACCTGGCTGTATACTGCATCGCCACGACTTACGTTTGAATCATCCTTGAGTGCCACACGCACGACACCTTCATTTCCAACGCCCGATCTTACAGATCCTGCGGTTAAATTCAATGACTCACTCTTCGAGCCGTTCAACGCCCCCGGAGGAACGGTTACCAGAGACTATGGGAACCTGTTTCAGGCCCGCGAAAATATCATCCGGATCATTAACTCCCACACCGTAAAATTTGGCGCCGACTTTCGGTTGGTTCTGAACGCTGGATACTATGGAAGCAGTCCCAACGGCGAATATGATTTCGGCGGCGGAACGGCATACTCTCCAGTCGAAATCAAGTCAGCGAGCGGCTCTCACGATATACATGTTGGAGATCCGCTTCCTGACACTCTTTCGGCTTTGCTCACGGGCAGTGCGTTTGCTTATACGCGCGCAGTTGCACCTTCCTACTTCTCGAATGGCCCAAATATTGGCCCCGCTGCAAACACGCGAAAAGCAATCGCGCTTTACGCGCAGGAGAATTGGAAAGTAACGAGCCGTCTCTCTGTTGAATACGGGATTCGATATGAGCTCTATACGCCAATGGCGGAGCGGGGAAGTCGCACCTCGGGATTCTTCCCGGCTCCAAATGGTGGTCAGGTCTATCTCATCAATCCGGAACCGCGCTATCGAACCTGGATGAACAACTGGGGACCGCGCGCGGCGATCAACTATCAAGTGAAAAGAGGCCTCCAGATTCATGCCGGCGCGGCCCTGACAACCGTTCCACCAAACCTCTGGCAGGACAGCCTGCAGACTGGTAATCTTCCTTTCGTATTTTCCCCTCGAGTGACTGCAGGGCCTGCGGCATTCGTCCCCTATGGTTTTCAATTCACTCCGCAACAGTTACCACCCGTCTATACTCCTGACGGCACAAATATTTTCGGGGGCAGAAGAACCAACGATGTTCCCCACAACACTCAAGTCGATATAGAGCGGCTGGAAAGCGACATTGCCGATGTATCCGAGGGAGAAACCACACCATTCAACGTTTCAGCAATCAGAAAAGATTTTGGCAATGCGGCTCTCGGAACCTGGTCATTTGGATTAGAGCAATCAATCGGTCAAATAACTGTCTCCGGTAACTACGTGGGCACTATTGCATATAAACTGCCACGCACGAGTTTCCCTAATGCCTATCCGGGAGCAACGGCAGAATTCGCTCCGTATACTCAATTCAATTCCAGCGGTGTGGCCATTGGTGGGTTTGGGACGGAGACTGAAATGACGGCTACATCACACTCTTCATACAACGCGCTTCAACTCTCTGCTCAAGGCCAAACTCCACGTGGTGGACCCGCGCTCCAGGCTAACTATACGTGGTCCAAGTCGATCGACGATACCAGCAGTGTAAACGGAACATCAGCCACTAGCTCCGTCGGAGCGATTTCCGAAGCAGCGCCACAAAACCCGTTCGATACTTATCCAGAGCGAGGTCCGTCGACTTTCGACACAGCGAATTCCTTCTCGCTGAGTCTTACGCAAGATCTCCCAGTGTATGGACTCAGTCCATACAGTCATGTGAGCGACAAACTTGTGCGTGGATGGCAGATTATAAGCATCTCAACTCTTTCCGGTGGAACGCCCTTCACGGTCTACTCGGGAATTCAACAAACTGGTGTAGGATCTGCAAACGCGGATCGACCTGACCAGATAGCTAAGCCATCCCTGTCCGCTGCGCGCGCAGATCGAGAAGACTACTTCGGGCGCGGAGCAGACAACGCTTCATTCTTCTCAATACCAATCAATGTGTCTGGAGGTACCGGGCCCAACCATGGCCGCTTCGGAACACTCGGTAGGAATACGTTCCGAGGGCCAGCGTTCTATGATTATGACTTCTCGTTGGTGAAGGACACGCCCGTAGGCCACCAAAAAGCGGGTACAGAGCTAACCAATGTACAGTTCAGGGCTGAGTTCTTCAACCTGTTCAACATCGTGAATATGGGTTTGCCATCAAACACTATCGTTGGAACCGGCTTCGGTGAAATCAACCGAACAGCGAACAATTCTCGCCAGATACAATTCTCACTGAAGATCGAATATTAAGTGCTACAAGAACAAAAATGTCGATAGCCGTATCAGGGCTAGCCACGACGGACTGCCGGTGATCTGCAGCTATGGCTTTGAAGCGTCTATTGTCGAAAGCCTCATGCTTGGTAATGTGGCGATCCGCACCGAGGAACTACTGTAGTTAGATTCCACAGGCTTTCGTTTGACCTGCGGATCAGCCCGCGCCATACCGTTGCACAAGCCGATGTATCGCAATTCTTGGTCGACCATTCAATAAGAGACTTATCCGATCGACAGTCTGCTTTCAAGCGTGACGTTTGATGAGTCTGTTCAGACCGCCCTCAATTGGCCAGAACAGCCAGAGCACTCATCCGGCATTGTTACTGCACTTGTTACTGCTGCAACGATCGATGCTCAATCGGATTCGCAACACTAGCTGCTTCTGGAATACGTAACAAGTAATATCTCTAAATACGGCTCCTAGCTTGTCGCCCAATTAATTATCGAAAGGCAAGCTCAATAGTATCGATAGATATGCTCAATAGCATCGATCGATAGTTCCCCGCGTGACAATATTCTGACTTCTTCGTGACAACTTTCGTGTTTGGCCGGGCCTAAGGTAGTTGAGGCTTCTGAAGAGAAGACCAGTTCGAAAATCCAGCTAGGCAGCAGGTAAACCATGAAAAAATCGGTGAGTACCACAACGCGTTCAGTCGACCGTCGTTCCTTTATGAAGACCGGTCTACTGACAGGAGGCGCAGCTGCAGTGGGCGTCGGGTTGTTAGCAAATAAATCCTCGGCACAGGAACGCGGCAGACTCAATCCGGGCGATGCCGCCATCCTCCGGTTTCTGGCAGCGGCAGAACTGATCGAATCTGACCTTTGGACACAATATGCGGAACTGGGTGGCATCGGCAACAACCCGCCGATTGAAGTAGATCCGAATGAGTCGCTGAATCCTTACCAGAGCGCATTGTCAAATCTCGATACTGATGGCCCACAATATATCGCGAGCAACACTCTGGATGAAATAAGTCACGCTAACTTCATTAATGCTTATCTCGAGTCCCGGGGAGCGGAGCCGGTTAACTTCCGCCAGTTTGAGACCTTGAAGGGAAGCACTGCTACAGGATCATCGGGCAAGTTGCGGCTCACGAATCTCATGCACCTCAATGTCGACACCAGCTGGTTCGTTCGCTATCGCAGTACGACCAATCCGGATTTGGGCGCTACCTTTTCCCAGGCGGTCACACTGAATGGGGTTACTGCGATTCCCAGAAACGATAATGATTTCAACGGCACGGCCAACAGCAACTTCCCCGTAGCCGGCAGCAACGATCATATCCAGGCGATTGCCAATACAGCAGCTTTTCACTTCGGAATGATCGAGGCTGGCGGCACGAGTCTCTACGCAGCCATGAGCCAGAAAGTGACAGATCCAGAGGTGCTTAAGATTACCCTGGGCATTGGTGGAGACGAGATCGCGCACTTCCTGGAGTGGGTTGATTTCGCGGGCAACGGAGTGCAGGGGCCTGTTGCGCCCTTTACGGACAACATATCCGGCCTGACGTTTCCCGATTTCTTCGCCAACCCACCACTGCAGCCACCCAGCCTCGTTCAGCCCAGCCTGATCTTTCCAGTCCCTTGCGAATTCATCGACTCCAGACTGCCTCAGGTCGCAGTCATTCGTCCACTGACCGATAAATTTGCGGGCGCAACAGCTGCGGTAGCAAGCCTGACGGCCGATGGATTGTTCACCGGTCAGAGCAGGCAGTTCCTGGCAACACTCCAGCAGCTCGCTTATGAGGCCGACGCTGCGATTCGCTTGTAACTTTAGTAGTTGTTTTTCGGTTGGGGACCTTGAGCATGCGCAAGGTCCCCAATCTGTTTCCGGGGCAAAATTACTTACCGGCTAGCGAGGCACGATTGTCTATTGTGAAGAGCCTTGGAACACTGCACCACTCGTGCAAGTCTCGCGGAGGATCACTCGGCGCAGGCCAAGGAGGGACAGTAGCAGGCGTTGGCATACCCGACCGCGATTGCAGCGATGTTTATGTGAAATTTTCCAGCTAATAAGCGTCGTTTACATGTGTCCGAAGCCAGACAGTGTCATGCACCCCCGTATCTACAGAAGTGCCGACACGCCATGTACGTGGGTCGCATAGTTCGATTCAACCAAGACATCCTCTTCCAACGAACTGAAGGCGCGGGTTTCGATAGGGGAGATTGGACAATGCTCGACGATCTCAATGCCATAGGCTTCAAGTGCGGCAATCCTGCGAGGATGATCGGTCAGCAGACGGATGCGGTGGATGCCGAGGTCGAGCAGGATTTGAGCTCCGACTCCAACTTCACGTTGCATGCGCCGGCTGCGCTCAGGGTTGTCTGAATTTTCCTCTTCATGGTGAAATCGAAGTTTATCTGTCCCGAGGATATTTTCGAACGCAAACCCAAGCGAATTTTGATGCAGATAGATCAGAGCTCCGCGCCCTTCCTCGCTAATTCGTTGCAACGACGCGCGAATATAAGAGGCACATTCGCACGAAGAGGCCTGAAACACATCTCCCGCAAAACAATGGGTGTGCATTCGCACCAGCACCGGCTCGTCAGAACGGCTTAGGTCGCCATGCACAAGAGCAACGTGTGATTCTCCATCGAGATCGGAGCCATAAGCGACCATCGAAAACTCGCCAAACTCGGTCGGTAAGACAGCGTCTCCCTTGCGATGGATGTAGCGCTCATGGGTCATTCGGTAGCGAATTAATTCCGCTACCGTGATCATCTTCAATTCATGCTCTTTGCAAAAATCGATCAGATCCGGTACTCGCGCCATAGTCCCGTCGTCGTTCATGATTTCGCAAATCACGCCTGCGGGCATCAAACCGGCCAACCGGGTTAAGTCCACGGATGCCTCCGTCTGCCCAGCCCGGACCAGCACTCCGCCGTTTTGTGCTCGTAAAGGGAACACATGGCCGGGGCGGCCAAGGTCGGAAGGGCGCGTCTGGGGATCGATCGCACACAGGATGGTCTCGGCACGGTCATGGGCGGAGATGCCTGTAGTGACACCTCGGCACAGGGCATCGATCGACTCTGTAAATGCGGTACCGAAGCGTGCCGTGTTCTGCGTGCTCATCGGCTGCAGACGAAGATAATCCAGACGGTCTGGCGTCATGGCAAGGCAAATGAGTCCTCGACCGTACTTGGCCATGAAGTTGATTGCTTCGGGAGTGATCATTTCCGCCGCCATGGTGAGGTCGCCCTCATTCTCGCGGTCTTCATCGTCGACAACCACAACCATTCGTCCGGCGCGAATCTCCTCAATGGCAGCCTGGACATCGGTAAACGGAGAGTTTTTGTGCATGAGATGACCTCGTTGTCGACACAAGCTGAAGAAGCGCAAAAGAACCGTTTGCGTCCTGCTTTTTATGCTTCCAGCAGCGTACTGATGCTAGCGGGTATGTCGAGCACCGCATTGATTCAGCTGTCAACTAACGACAATGTAGTGCGCGGAGAATCAGTAGTTGTCAGCGTGCTGTCATCGGATTGTCACGAAGTTGAGGCCGGAGGAGTCTCCACTATCAGCGACGATGGCAAGGGTGCAGATATCGCAGTTCTGGCTCAGACGTCTGAATAACGCCAAATGCCGGATCAACGAAGATATCGACATCAATTGGGGGAATAGGGTGATTGGCTTTCCGGAGTGTATTCCTGACCGTACATATTGGTGTGGGGTATGGTTCTGGCACCCGCTATCGGAGCTTTGAGCACTCCGAGGTCAACCGTATGGTCAGAAAAATGTAAAGGGCGGCTTAAGCCGTCGAGAAAAGATTGGGGCACTCCTTCAATCCAGATACCTAATTTGTAATCGCCGGGTGGAATATCGCGAAGAAGAACTGAATCTTTTGCGTCAGCCATCGCGTAAAGGGGCGTGCCGAGAGCTATGACAACAGCACTCATTTCCGGATGGATATTGCAGAAGATATAAGAAACTCCTACCCTTGAGAAAGTTACCGACTTACTTGAGCCAGCCTCGTAGAGCCCTAGATCGAATCGTTTGCCTTCAAAGAGCGAGAAGACATTATGAAAGAAAGGATCTTCATTCGGAAAGTCGACGACACTGCCCGCAGGAATTATTTGCAGGTGGGGGAGGAACGTGCGGTTTTTCTGCAGCAGGGTGTAACGACCATGAGACGGGAAAGAAAGAGCCGGTGTGCCTGCCAGCGGCTCCAGCCAGATCACGACTGGCACAGCGCTATGCTTTCCTGGTAGTGATGAGACGATGCGAAGATGAAACTCTGCGGATGAGCTTGTTGCAGGGTGATTCTGGGCGCACACGATCCCCGACGCTAATGTAGCAGCGCAGAGAATCAACTTTCCGAATCTCCCTTTCCTTGTCAAAATTTATATCCCGCTCCTAGACCGATGATATTGCTGCCTGCCGGCAGTCCAATGACCGGGGAGCTTTCGAGATGTCGATATTCCAACGAAAACTGTAAATAGGCGCTTGGACTATAAATCATATTGCCGGTATAGGTGCGGTTTCTGGAAAGATTCTGATAGGTGGTACCGCTGGAAACCGCATAATGCCGCAGATCCCTGGCGAAAGCGTTGTCGATTCCGAAGGCGGCATTCAATTCGAATCGTTCGGAAAGTCTCTCCTTCAATTGAGCCCAGCCTCCAACGTCGTTCAGTGGACGGAAGTAGTAACCCGCTGAGTCGGAGCTGGCCTTGTATCCAAAATCCTTGAAAGCACCCCCTCCAAGGCCCCCCAACGCCTGTCCGCGATAAAAGCTCCCGGTAAACTCCAGATGAGCAGGCAGAAGCATTCGGGCATCGAGAGTGCCTGCCCAGGAATCGAAGCCGTGACCCAGCACAGTGGAATAGTGAGGCGCAAAATATCCTCCTATCCCGAGATGATCTCGGTCTTCGTTACTATTCACTACGGGGCCTCGAAGCTCAACACGTGTTTCAACGCCGGGCCATTTGCTCTCCTCAGCACTGCTAGGGGGAGTCGCCGTCGAGGTGCCGGTCGTGGGGGCAGAGGGAGATAGCGGTGCGTCGCCGACATCGATCAATGCAGCCTGCAGGCGGATACCACTGGAATAGGACGGTCCAAAACTCTGCGTTACACCCACTTGCGGGTTCCACGTCCATAGGTTGCCGGACCATGCCAGCGCTGGTATGGCGACGGCCGTCAGCGAAGTTGGTGCATCGGGACTGAAGATGGGATGATCGAGCGAGAAATAGGCTTCTGTATGTTCCCATTGCAGGCCCGCGTGAGCGGTGCGCAGCCGCAGCAGAGTAGTATTGGCGTTATAGTAGCCGGAATAAGTCGTAGTCGTACTGTTGGATGCCGGACTTCCGTCGAAATCAACCCGAAGATCTGCGTAACTACGTGCGCCGAATAAATGAGGTCCACGGGCCTCGATTCCGAGCACTGTTTGGCGCACGGTCGCACCAGTGCTGCCGGATCCCGGCAGCGCGACTGTCGGGGTCGCCGCCATATCTACTGCGCCCGTATTCACAAAACCGGTCAGCAGCAACAGGCCCGTGACCTTGATTGGATACTTGGAGTCACTCTCCACCTTTGATTGTTCCTGGGTAGCAATCTGAGAGTCCTGCATTTCCTGGTGCTCGCGAATGTCCTGAATCGCCGCGGAGGTAGCCTCGGGTTTGGCTTGAGACGAGGAAGGAGGAGCCGGCACTGGACCAGAAGGCGATTGCGTACCTGCGTTCGCTCCGCTCTGCGCCATCTGATGCTGCAATTCAATCAATTGCTTCCGCATTTCGTCCAACTGACGCTGCGACTGTTCCAGTTGAGCCTGCGCGCGCGCCATAGCATCGGTCAAATTCTGGATCTGTTGTGACAGGTTCGTCTGAGTGGTGGCCTGTGCACAGGCAAAATCCACGAAAGTTCCGAAAAATATGATGAGGAGAGGCAAGATACTCCATAGGCCGCGAGTGCATAGACCGGAGCTCCGAGTTTGGCTATGTGTGCACATTCTCATCTGGGGTCACCTGATCGTGACGGTCATCCTCAAACGCGCCTGACTGATCTTCCGTTGGAAGTTCTCGCGCCACCTTCATCTGAAAGATCGTCTCACCGGGACGGCTGCTAAGTAAAACGACCTCTCCTCCGTGCTCAACAGCGATGCGGTGCGCGAGGGTAAGTCCAAGTCCCGTACCTTTTTGCTTTCCCTCACTCACAAAGGGCTCGAAGAGGTTCTTGCGAATCTTCTCCGGTACTCCCGGGCCGTTGTCGATTACATTGACGATCATTTGACGTTCCCGTATCTCCAGAGTGACCACAACCTTGGCTGAAGCTCTCATGGCGAGGACAGACTGGCAGGCGTTAATCAGCAGATTCGAGATGGCCCTCTCAATCTGCTTGCCGTCCACGACGACTGCGGTCTCCGTAGGATCGCCATAGTTTGTTGTCAGCGTTACCCCGTCTGCATCGGGATGGGCTCGGACCAGGGCTGTCGCTCGTTCGAGCAGGGTTGCCATCAGCTCTGGCTGCCTCCGTATGCTAGCACCTGTCCGGCTGAAGATCAGCAGTGATTCAATCATGTCCGTTGTGCCGTTCACAGCTGTCCGGATGTCTCCAAATATCTCAGCCCGCTCCCTTGCAGAGAAGCGATCTGAAGCCAGAAACTCTGAGTTGGCGAATATGGCAGCGAGATAGTGACGGAGATCGTGAGAAACGGAACTTGCCATGCGGCCGATCGTTGCAAGCCGCTCAGATTCGAGTACCGCCTGATTCGCTTTCCGGATTTCGCCGCGCATGCTGGCAAAGGCGGTGCTCAACTGTCGTACTTCCTGTGTGCCATAGCGCGGCACACGATGCTCTATGTCGCCTAGACCAAACGCCCGGACACTCCGGGAGAGCTCTTCGAGCGGGCGTGTCACTACCCGCGAGATGACAACCATCAGTATCGTGCCCGAGAGAAGCGCCAGAAGGCCTGCGGCAAGCACCATGCGGTCAATGCGGTTGATCGAGCGCTCGGCAAGTTCAAAGGATTTCAGAACAACCAGTTGCAATGGAGACGTAGCCGTTGCAGAGAGATCCTCAGTGGCTGAGAGAAATTGAGCATTTCCCAGCTTCACCCCAGTAGGTCCCCGGGACATGCTGGAAAGCGTGCCAGATTGCTTTGCCAGATTTGCCTGCACATCCGGCGCAAGCGTACTGGCTACAATATGGCCACCGCTCAGAAAAGTCGCTTCGACCCCAGTGGGCTGACTGATCTGGCGCACTGTGCGCTCAATCGAAACGCCAATCAAGACGTATCCCAACAGCGTGCCGTCCTGATCACTGCCAAAATAGAGCGGACGTAGCGCACAAGCATAGAGCGAGCCGCCATCGATCAAATAGTGCTTCGTAGAAGAAGCCAGGAGAGCCTTCATTCCCTGGCGAAGAGTGTTGTCGGCCGGTGCATTTTTAGCATAGGCCGCCACGACCCGTCCGCTCGGGTCGGCAAGCATGAATAGATCCGTACCACTGAGTTGCCAGAACTCGGCGGCCCCATCCTGAATTGTGAGAGCATCCCCACTGGTCATCAGCGCCTTCAGAGTGGGCAGTTCGGCAAGAAGGTCATTCTCGCGCTCAAGGGCTCCGAGTCTCTCGGCCTGCAGATTCTGGAAGGCGACGACCGAGCGATCCAGGTCCTTAGAAAAATCGTCCGTCACCTGCTCTCTTAACTGGTGGCGAATCAGCAAAAGACTGGTTCCAGTCACCAAAGCAGTTACTAAGGCCATGGTAAGGACGAGAAGCATATACGTTCGAAGGCCTTGCTTCTCTCGTGTGCGTGCTACTTCCCTGATGGCTTCACTCTCTGGATGCTGGGCGGGATGAGCATCATGGGACAAATTTGTATCCTGCGCCATAAATTGTCAACAGATGCTTCGGATCTGCAGGATCCGGTTCCAGCTTTTGGCGCAACTTCAGTATTTGATTATCCACAGTGCGGGTCGTCGGATAAAAATTATATCCCCAGACCTCGTTCAGCAGAACATCGCGTGTAAGGACGCGCTCGGCATTTTCGGTAAAGAACTTCAGGAGCTTGAACTCGTGAGCAGTCAGGACGACAGGTCTCCCGCCGCGTCGGACGGTCATTTTCTCAAAGTCGATTTCGCAATCAGCGAAGCGATAGATCGTTGGGGGCGCCGGCTTACGCTGTCTGCGGATGGCCGCCTGAACCCGGGCCGTGAGCTCTCTTGGGCTAAAGGGCTTGGTGACATAGTCGTCGGCCCCCAGTTCAAGAAGCAACACCTTATCCGCCACTTCCGTGATCGCGCTGAGCACTACAATCGGAGTCTCAGCGGAGAGCCCCTTGAAGGTTTGGCAGAGTTCTCGCCCGGAAATATTGGGAAGTATCAAGTCGAGGAGCACGGCGAGCGGCCGCTCGCGGCGAAACATATCCAGCGCCGCTTGGCCATCACCCACGACAACAGCGGTGTAGCGCTCTTGAGTAAAGATTCTACGCAGCACCTTTTGCATGCGGGGATCGTCTTCAATGATAAGGATGGTACCGAGACTTACCACCGGTAGAATTTCGCTTTGGGGTTCTGTTACCAATTCTATCTCTTGGATCATGATCTAGACCCTCATTATTCTATTTTGTTAGAGGCTACCCCATTTCGGCTTGAAAATAAGCACGAAATTACAATCGGATTACAATTGGATATCTTGGACCGGCTTTCGCTCTTGTTTGAGCTTCTTTACACGTCTATTTTTCGCCGGATCCAACCGCAGTGACTATTCGATACATTCGCACAGAAGGGAATCATACAAATCGAAGACATTCTCGTGACACCTCTTTCACCCATCTTCGACTTAAATGTATGCAGAGCTCATTTTTAGTGAGCAAGCTCCGCAGCCTAAGGATCCTTGGCAAGCGCTCTCTGAATGTGATGGGTCCATAATGCTTTGGTTCACGTCAGGGAGGAAATATCGATGAGCGCGAAGAGTAGCCTTGAGGGAATACTCCTGCAACTTATGAAAGTTGAGAAGGTACATACCTCAAGCGACGCATCAAGACAATACTATGCCGATCTGCATAAAGATCGTTTTGCCGACATCCTGCGGCTATGTCGGTTCTACGTTGCCAACCCGTTTGCTCGAGTGCTGGACATTGGAAGAAGTGAGCTTACCGCGCATCTCCTGAATTTCTATGCGAACATAACGACATTGGGATTAGATCTCTATGCTGATGACGGAGGGCACCGTGAAGCAAGCAGTATGGAGACAGTCCCTCATATTACGTTTGACCTATTGAATTCAGATCGAGTCGACATCTGGCCGGAATGTGGATCTTTTGATTTGATTGTCTTTTCCGAAGTGCTGGAACACCTTAGCGTTGCTCCAGAGTTTGTGTTTGCTTTTCTGAACTCCCTGCTTGCCGATGGTGGCATTCTCATTTGTACGACGCCGAATGCTGCGGACGTAGCTAAGCGTCTTCGATTGGCTTACGGACGAAATCCGTTTGAACGGCCCCGACTCTATTCGGCCAATCCCGGACACATCAGGGAATACACTCGGCAGGAGCTTTGCGATATCCCGTACAGCGTCGGACTGCAGTGCATTCGTCAGCTCTATTTTGATTGGCCTCAGAGTCGCGACAGAAACCAGATTAAGAGTGCTTGCATGAAACTCATTCGTGCTTATCCACCATTTCGAGGATCATCAGTGGCAGTTTTCCGAAGATTGATGCCATAAGAGAGCGTCCTGTGCTTTGCGAATCCTCGAAACGTTTTACTCATAGCTTTCTGAAAAAGGTCGGAGAACCTTTGTTTTCGTTAACCCTCAACTAGGATCGAAAGCCGTGCCGAATCGTCGTCAAAGAGAGCTGCTCACCACTATAGTTTGACGTACTTGCTCTTCGGCTGTGTGCGCATGTTCTATTAGAAGGCTAATCATAACGATTCCCCATAACGGAAGTGAAAGATCAAACCGCTCGGTGTCCGCGAAGCCGCGCACGAGAATGAACATCAAGAAGGCGAGAAAAAATGCTTTGCGTGGTCCTCGCATGAGCCGATGAATATGCCTGTACAGGCTCCAGTAGATGCCCGCAAATAGACATACTCCAACGAGCCCATAAGCATAGAATTGCTGGATCAGTTCATTGTGTGCGTGAGCTGCTTCGAACTGATCGGACCCAAATGGTGGAATTACTTTCCAGGCAGAATCAAATCCATGCCCAGTCCACGGCTGCTGGATAGCCTCAGCCAAAAAAACGGCCCAAATCCCCAGCCTTCCAGTCAACGTCTCCGACTGATTGCCGGCATTGGTATAGATGTCATAGTAAGAGGTTAATAGACCCGAGAATATCGTCAACACTACTGCAGCGGCGACAGCGATCAAAATTTTGCTTCTGCGGCTTATCGATTTGTCCCTTATTAGCAGGAATCCCTCGCCGACCAAAAATGCTGCGATTGTTGTCTTGCTGAGAGTTCGAAGCAGCGTAACTGCAAGCACGACGGCCGGCATACCCAGCTTCGCTCTCTTTTCCCGTATGAGATATTGCGCGAAGAAAAAAGCGAAGGCGCAAACGTAGCCGATCTGGTTGGGTCCCAGAAGTTCGTCATCGCCAAGACGGAGGTCCGATTGTGCGGGCAAGATCCACGCAACGATAGCCACCGTGCATGCGCCCCATATAAAGCCTTTCATCAATGAGCCGGAGACATCTATGAGACGTCCGGCACGAAGCAGCATAACGACAATTGCAAAATCTGCAGTCATCGCACACCAATACGCCAGAGAATCAGAGAGCGATGCTGTACTGCTCCATAGCAGACTGCAGAGGGAGAAACCGAGAAAAAGCAACGCCCACCGTATGCTTGTCAGTTTTGTCATTTTCCGGAACGGGTAGCGGACTTGCCCGATCGCGCCAAATGCAGTAGCAAGCAGAAGGAAACAATCGAGCGCAATGTTTATTGCGGTTCCGGTCCGTGGTTCTGCTCCAAAGATGCGCACCGATACGAGCACGGTGATGACCCGGAATGCAAAATAGAAGCCGACTGCAAAGGCCACGCCGCCCGTCGACGACTTGCTGTGCGGTTCATTCTCCGGATTATCGATGGTTGGCGACATGCTTCCTCGAGAAAAGAATCGGATAAAGTACCGGATGAACTTTTCGGAGGCATCACTCCGCTATCGCTCTCTCACCGGTGGCCTAGTGCGTATACATATCTGGCGTTCCCAGGCTGCCCGCGGGCGGCAGGTGGCGCAGGAATGCCACAATTGACCAAAGTTCATCGTCACTCAGAGTTCCCTTGGAACCGGGCATTCCAGAAGGCGTGATTCCATAGTCGAGGATCCACTTTAGCTGTCCATCCGTGTAACTCTGCACGTCGGGGGAGGCGAGAGACGGAATGGGAGGAGATATGTGGTCGATAAATGGGACGCCCGTGTTTTGAGCGTCCATCCCGTGGCAGGCCACACAATAATGAGAGAAGGCCTCCTTGCCATCGGCCCAAGTCTCTGGGGTATTGGGCAACGGGTTCTTCTGGCCCTTATTGCGAATAAAAAAGTGATGCTTGGCGTAAGTAATGGTCTTTGTCTCCAGTTTTCCCGGAGGATTCGCTTTACACCCTGCCAGTCCGATGAGGCCAGCGGTGGCGCTAGCAACAAAGAGAACGCGCATTGTTACTCCACCACATGCAACTTCAAGGTCATCGAGCCGTGACCTGAACCGCAAAACACGGAGCAAAGACCGACGAAATCCCCGGTCTTGTCCGGCGTAAACTGCACCTCTGCTGTGCCACCCGCATTAGCCTTGACATTGACATTGAGATCACGGAAACGAAGTCCGTGGGCAACATCCGCACTCTTTAACACGAGCACTACCGGTTCACCTTTTTTGAGAGTGATCTCGCCGGGATCAAAAGAAAACCGTTTGGCGACAATGTCGATTCGCCGGGGTGCTGCAGCCTGAGCCCGAGCCATTGGTACAATAAATGCCGCTGTTGCCAGTAGTGCTAGCAACAGAGCCGGCAATATGAACTTTCTTTTCATAATCCCTCCTAGAACATTTTGTGACGCGAGAGTTTCCAGCTGATTGGCTAACCAAGGCTATTCGCCTCGACCCTATCCACCGGCAATCTTCTACCCACCGTAACGATGTATGACGGATCAGTTGTCACATACCCGTTACGCAATTGTCAGAATGCTGTCATTTGAAACTGTTGCGGGTCTTCAAAGGCACACTCTAAGGATTAAGGAACCGTAACAAGGCCTTATAGTCGGCATCGCTAAGGTTGGCGCGTACCCGCATGTGCATGGCGATCGTACCGGAGACACTTTGTGAGAATCCTTCCGGCGCGTTATGGCATCGAGAGCAGTTTTGGTTAAATACCTCCTGGCCCCTATCGGGATTCATGGCGTGAACTGCCTTCGGAGATATCTTGCCTTGGGGCTGTTGCGGTGGCGAAGTCTTTGTCTGGCCCTGGCCTATGGCCGCGCTCGCAGCGAGTAGTAGAAGGCCCCACGTTAGCCGTGCGAAGTGCTTCATTGTTGCTCCTTGTTAAGCATAAGAATGTGGCAGAACCAGGAAAAACTTACTGTGCCAGCATTGAGTAGAGCGTAGGAGTTACAGGACACCGGCGCTCTTTTTGCTGGGTTAAACGATGCCACACGAATTCAGCTTAATGTTGCGGCTGCAGCGGTATGTCACGGAAGAGTCTGAAGTTTGTCACTGGATTGTCTCGGCAAATTACACGGAATTAACGAGACTTTAAGTCTTCTCAGTTGCAGGTGCAAGAGCCCGAGGAACTAACTTTTGTAGAGCAGAACCCGATCACGAGCGGCGCTTTAACTTACCTGCCACTCGTCGATTATGATCTTACGTTGTCGTCACGGGCCAATTGTCATCATAATATCTTCATTGCAGCGTTTAGTCGCGATGCTAACGGCGTCTGTCAAATCTCAATAGAAGAGACGATAAAGACTTCAATTGCTGGCCGATCCGGGTCTTACGGTCAAGATCGGTTGGTCAAAAGATCGTGTGAAACCATGGCAAGCCGTGGCCGCTCAGCTAACATTGTGCTGACATTTCAACGACTGAAACCTGACAATTCTTAACAGCACCCGTTGATAGCCTTAAGTTGTGAGGAATTAAGTGCCCATACGTTCCATCCATGCTGCTGGGGTCGAATACTCTGCTCCTGTCGGTGGGACTCTTGGGGCCGCAATGAGGCTCCTGAGAAACCGGCAGCGGATTACGTTTGTACTGCTGACGCTAGCGAGAATCGCGGTGGGCTTATGCGATCTTGCCGTTGCCGCCTCGATGTATCTACTATTCCTCCTCCTGCAGGACCGCTCACCGGCCCATCATCTGTGGTGGATACCAAGGACGACTCTTTCGGCTGCGGTCATCACATCCATCCTGGTTGTTCTCCGCGCTTTGATGGATCTTTTCTCGGCACGCTCCGCTATTCAAGAGATACAGAAGCTCTATACAGATCTGCTTCTACGGTTGACACAGGGTTATAACGAGATGTACTGGGTAAGATTCGTTGAGTCCAACCGCAGTGAACTGTCGAACCACGCAATTTATACTGCGCGCGAAGCCGCCGATTTCTATCAGCGCTGCATTGAGCTAATTGCGGCTGTGGTGATCGTAACCGCTATGGCAGTTGCTCTTGTGTACCAAAGCCTGATCGCTGCGTGTGGCTTTGCCCTTGCGCTCGGTACATTTTATGGAATGCATCGTTTGTTGATCCGCGACACACTCCGACAGGCGGCAGTACGTCGCGAAACATCCCTGCGTATGCTCCAGAGGAACCTTGCAGCTATATTCTCGTCCGGGAAGGAGATTCGCACTTATCGAAACCATGAGTTCTTTTATGATCGGATTCAAAAGCAGGCGCAACATGTAGCGGCCAGTATTCTGCGTATAAGGTTTCTTCCTCAAATTGTGAGCAGCATGGCTGATCAAGGCGCAGTACTGCTTTTTCTCTGCATTATTGTGGCTGTTCAAGTACGTCAGGGAGATGCGCGCCAAATATTGTCTCTTCTGGCATTTTATTTTGTGCTTTCTCGACGATTGATTCCTCTCATTAGCCAGATCTCAAGCATTGCCGGCCAGATAGAAAGTTCGTACGAGAATGTAAGGATCGTTGAGGCCGAATTGGACGAGTGTCAAAGACACCGCGCACACGAATTGCCGATGCATCTGCCGGACGCCGGCTTTGTCGTGCAGTTGAAAGAGGTGACCTTTTCATTCCGTGAAGGTGTGCCAATCCTGAGAGGCGTGAACTTTTTTCTGCGTGAGGGCGAGACCGTTGTGCTGCACGGATCGTCCGGAATTGGCAAAAGCTCTCTTCTGAACCTGATCGCCGGTGTGTCCCAACCGGCAATGGGTATGATCCAGGTCGACCGCACGAGTATCGCATATGTGCCGCAAGAGATCGCTCTGCTGGACGATTCGATACGGAATAATCTGCTCTTTGGGCTGCCGGATAAAAGCGAGGAGGAGTTGATGACGGCGCTCGCAAGCGCACAGTTGGGCGATTTTGTGGCCGCCCAACCATACGGACTGGATACCAGAGTTGGAGATAACGGAGCGTTATTTTCGGGTGGCCAGCGACAAAGGTTGGGTCTTGCGCGTGCCATCTTGCGCGGGGCGCGGTTACTACTTCTGGATGAAGCGACCTCAGCTCTGGATGAGGAGAATGAACGACAGATACTCGAGAATCTAAGTACTTCCGGAAGGGCAATCGTGCTTGTAACTCATCGTGTTCAGGCTAAGGTATTTGGCCACCGTATATTCCGCCTTCAGGGAGGGTGCCTGATTGAAGAATTCCCAGCGGTAATAGCGGGCGGTGAGCAGACGATGACGTCCGGGATCGAATACTAGATATCCTACATCTCGTGTTGCGTTATGGCTTTGGATGGAGAGTTTCTATTTTGGCAATTGCCCATGCTGCTAGAGCAGCATCCGGGCCATTCATTGCTTTCAGGGCATGAAGGCTGTCGAGCGAATTTGTGTCACCCTGCCAGGCCACGATCCGAATGGCTCTCTGGCGCACGTCCTCATTCGTACTTTGAAGGGCCTTGCGCACATCTGGAAGAACCGCTGGACCGGCCTTCACGAGCATCCACTCCGCACGATCTGCAATTTGTTGATTGCTTGATTCGAGTGCCTGCACAGCACGTGTAGCGTCCTGCCCGAGGCGGTCCCACATTTGAAATCCAGCCACAATGCCATCAAATTGCGAGAAGCTTTTGTCCGGTTGGAAAGCCAGCAACTCCAACTCACGTGTCGCCTCGCTGCCGTGGAGAATAGATATCGCTCGCAACATTTCCATCTGGCATTTGAAGGATTTCATAACTGCAGCGATCTCCTGCTGCGTAAACGTCTGAGGTGTGCCGCTTTGCATATGGTGATCGTAAATAACTTTCTCGGCCGCAATCTCCTTTCGTAGTTGTGCTGGGACGACCTTGACGGCGAGTTCCGGCTGGTGGCGCGCGAGCGCGACGGCAACTCCTCCTCGTACTTCGGGATCGTCATTCGACAGCAGCGGAAGCAACTTTTCTGCGCTTACGTTGCCCGGAGCGCGTCCCAACGCCAGCAAAACCGCCTGTAGCACCTCAGAATCCTTGTCTCCCAGAAGTGGCAGCAGAACGCTCGCAGGGGCATTCATCATGCCCAGAGCCCAGGCCGCATTTTTGCGCACATCGGCATGTTCCGATCGCAAGGCATCTGCAAAGACCTCAGGAGATGTCTCCGGACGCGCCGTCACCAGAGCAAGTGCCGCCGCGCGAGAAACGGGATCGTCCGAATCGAGTAGCCAGCGCGCAAAATCTGCCTGCAGCGGGAACCCGCGGTACAGGGACAACTCTTGGATGGCCGCGATCCGGGCGTCACTCTGGCCAGAGTCAGCCTTGAGAGTCAGTTCGTGCAGCCGATGCTCCACCGGTCTGCCGACCGCGTCCGCACCGAGCCGCGGATAGTCCACATTGATGCCATCCGCTCCGGCTGCAACGGCGGCCTTCATTCCAACCAGATCCATTTCATGACCGTTGGCCGAAAAATTCACGACTACGGCCTTTCCCTGACTGTGATACTCCTTCAGCTGCTCTGTCGTCACTCCCGGTGGAACCCAAACTGCTCCGTCGCCTACATCGGTCGCCTTCGGATACAGCTTCTTCACATTTGCCCATTCACCGTTGAACTGCACCCGCTCCATCATGCCTTCACGCTGTAATATCTGCAGAACGTCAGCACCAATATCGTTGTCCTTGATGTCCAGAACCAGCCGAATATTCCGCTCGCGCGCCAGGCGCAGCGCGTCTTCGAACAATACGATGTGCAGATCGGTAAATCTCTCGCCCATCCAATTGCCAGCGTCGAGTAGCTTCAGATTGCTGTAGTAGCTGGTTTCCACATCTCCGACTCCACTGGTAAGTCGTTCAAGAATGCCGTCGTGATTCAGCACGATCTTTCCGTCGAGCGTCCGGCGAAGGTCTATCTCCACCACGTCGCACCCCAGTAGCGCTGCCTGTTCCAGGGACTCCAGCGTATTTTCGGGCATGTCTTCATTCGCAGTGCGATGGCACAACAACTGCACGCCACCCGGGACCAAGACACCAGCGTAGGTAAACTGTGCAACAGACAACATAAGCAGCGAGGTTATGATGTACTTCGTCATATTCTCCCTTTCGTTACTGCACGGAAACTGTGACTACCATGTATGAATTTCGTCTAAAGCGACCTTCTTACGGAGACATGCCACACCGACATCGCAAACATAAAGCTCGACTGAGTTGCATTTCTATCTGCGAAGCGCCTGGCTAGCGCGTTTCAGAGTCTGGACACCAACGAATTGCTGCAAGTTGGGAAGCCTTTTTCCAGCGCTATGGCAGCAATTCTCATCCTGCGATTGCCTTTGGAGCGACTCGCTGTTGCGGAGAAATAAAAGCGAGAAATAACAGCGCTGCGATCAACGCGATTGCGGAGATTCCAACTAGCACAGGCGGATACCCGAATCGAGCGAAAAGGATGCCAGCGCCCGCGGTGGCTGCCGATCCAATCAGCGCATTGCAAAAGAGCGTCATCGCCGCGGCATTGCTGCGATCGGCGTCCAGCGTCTTATCCATCAGTAGGTTGTAGAGCCCTGGTGAACTCATCCACTGTGCCGCAGAAAATATCAGGTAGAGTGCTATGGCAAGTCCTCCGTTTCGTGTCCCGGCCATGGAGACGAGCAGAAGAGCCGCAGTAATCTGTGTAACAGTGATGCCCTTTACTAAACCCAACATGCGAAAAACGACAGGAGCTATGAGCCCCATACACAGCTGCACCACTTGCGCCACAGAAAAGATCAGGCCTATCTGCGTCATGGGAATGTGCAGATTGCGTGATAGATAAACATTGGCGAACGGATTAAACGCGGCGAGCACCGCAGACCAGAGTGCCATCAACGGAAGGAATCGCCGCAGGAAAGGATCGAGGTTCCACTCGCGTAACCAGTGCCTGTTTTCGTTTGCAGTCTTTTCCTTCGACGGCGATGGCAGTCGCAACTGCAAAACCGGAAATAGCCCGAGCAGCACTATGCCGCAGGAGACCAGCAGAATGAGTCGTTTCGTTTCAGCGGCCTGCATCGCAATGCCGACCATTCCGAGCCATTGACGAAGATAGCCGCAAACAATCCCGCCTAACATGCTAGTGCCAACACTCGCGGAAAAGATCAGGCTGAATGCCGCGGTGCGGCTCTGTTCCGTTGTAAGACTGCCCAATCCCGAAAGGAAGCAAACGCCCCAGCAAGACATAGCGAGACCCGCCAGAAATGCCAAGCTAATCTGCGCAGGTTCCCAGATCCATAATGTACGGAACGCATTCAAGACTGGAGCGCTGACAAAAAGGAAGATTAACAGAGGCCTCAAGCCGATTCTTCGTGCCAGCGCTCCGGCTGGCAATGTCCCTACCAGCGATCCCAACGTCATCGCTCCACCAATCAACCCCATCGCCCGCTCATCGAAATGGCAATCCAGCAGGTATAGGTTAAACAGGAAAAAGTAGACCGAGAATCCAGCATCGAAGAAGAAAGCTGCCAAAAAGAATATCCAGTAGCCTCGGCTCAGATTCTTCTGCCGGAACCATGCTGAAGGGCTCTTCCAAAAGGAAGCAGCACGCGTTCTTTCCGGCGGGGCTTTAAACCGAACATCCATCAGCGCCCCTCGCGTACCAGTGTTCGCAATCGATCAACCGCCCAGTCCAGTTCGGAGTAACGGAGCTCGAAGACCTCTCCGACCAAGAGCCGCTCAATTGCTTCGTATTGCCTGGCAAGCGATTCCGCTGACCCCCAAAGCGTTTGTCGCATAAATTGCCTGGCCACGTCCTTTCGGTACGGTACGAGTTGAGGAGCATCGCTTGACCTGCGATTCAGGAACACGATGAAATCGACGCGTGTTGTCTGCATAGTTCTTACATGTGTCATCGACGCCGTTGGCAGCTCGATGGAGGGCTTGCCTGCCGCGCGGGGCGTAATCTCATAGCCGGCAATTTCGGGGAAGAGGGTTGCGGCGGTTGGCCGAAAGCGCACACGGTGACAGTTTCCAGTCACCATCCGGCCCGTTCCGCCGTTCTGCAGGAAGCTTGCATCATCGCTCACATAACTCCATCCGGCGCGGGCACAGGCATACGATAGAGTGGACTTGCCTGCGCCCGCATCGCCGCACAAAAGCATGCCTTTGTCACCCAACGCTACACATCCCGCATGGACAGGTGTCGCATGGCGGGTCGCCACACAGTAAACAGCCGTTGCCAGCAGAAAATACTGTGCATACAGGGGATGGCGCAGTGCAGAGCGTGAGATTGTAATATTCGTCCGGCAATGTTCCAGATCAGTCACACTGTAGTTATTCGCATCCGCCACGCACATGATCTGGGGCAGCATGATGCGGTGTGTTGGCTCCGGAGGGCACTCCATCGAATCGCTTTCCACAACCTGCACGTCGCATCGCATTGGCTCGGTATCATGCTGTCTTTCGAACTTTCCCCACATCTTTCGCATCTGTTCGAGAACCTGATCGTAATTCGTCCTTACCTCTATCGGAAAGCCATATGGATAAAATATCGCCCGCAGCGAAAGCTCGGGACCCTCGATCTCATGCTTGGGAAGCTGCACCGACTGCGAAGCATTGCATGCCGTCTCGAGTTCTTCAATCGTCAACATCATCTTTCTCCACATTGACGCACGCTCGATCAGCGTGCGTCAATCGTTTCTATTGCCTCAATTTTCAGTGTCAAAACTCATACTTCGCCGCGAACTGAACGATCCGCGGATGAGGACCATCCTGTTCGCTTACGATCTGGCCAAAGCCTGGACTTGCTACTGCCGGCAGCAGTGGATTTCCATAGCCAAGGCTTGTGTTTGGGCTGCCGAATTGAGGAGTATTCGTCAGGTTGAAAAACTCAGTGCGGAACAGAAAATTCTTGTTCTCTCTCACAGGGAACCTCCGCTCAATCGCCAGGTCAATATTGTGCTGTCCTGGTCCGCGCACAATGCCGACGCCGCTGTTCCCGAAATCCTCGTCGGCAATACTTGTTCCATTCGCCACCTCGGGAGCACGCATAAATGCGCCTGCGTTTAGATAGCGCCCGTTTCCGACCACACGCGAGAACAGTGATCCATGTGTGGCGGGATGCCCTCCAGGAGCCAACTCGGCTCTTACCTCGCCGCCGAGCAGCGCGTAGACAGAGCCCGCGTTGCCATCGAAGACGCTGAGTGCGGCGCCGGACTGAATAAGCCCGATGCCCGAGAACTGCCAGTTCGCGAGCGCATACCGCGCCACTCCGGGGAGCGATGTGAACTTCGGGGTCGACCAGATAAAGTTTACGACCAGCCGCTGGTCACGGTCGTCATTCGCCGGGCCGTAGGATGAGTGCCGCAGATCGAGCTGATTGTTGGTCGGCAGCTGCAGCTCGA
>Ga0206824_10055_pt1 | contig 37903 bp, 30 predicted proteins | sample Alteio_BWOrgCont_82_FD_152874 | JGI IMG/M metagenome (GOLD analysis project Ga0206824, IMG submission 152874) | Enriched cells from forest soil in Barre Woods Harvard Forest LTER site, Petersham, Massachusetts, United States -... | ecosystem: Environmental > Terrestrial > Soil > Temperate forest >...
CTTTCAGGGACCTCTGAGCAACCTTCAAATGGTGCTCGATTCGGTCTTCAACGAAGAACGGATGCAGGAAGAGTTCACTCAGGATGTCGAACAGTCCACAGAGGCCGCCGAGTCGGTCAACTATGTTGCCGGTTCTGTCGCGGCTGGTCTGACCGGGACGGGGGGAGTTGCCGGCCCCGTTGTGGCCCAGCAGAAGGTGGATGAGGCCGAGAGTCTGAAGACACCAGACATCAAAGTCAACATCGGTTCAATGACGACCCCGGGCCTCGCAATCATCAGCAAGGATCTGGGGACTGGCCAGGTGACGGGCGACGTCGGTCGGGTCGTGGAAGGCTATGGCGCCGCGCTGGGACAGATGACACAGGAACTGCTACGCCTGATGCGCGAATCAAAAGTGCATGTCGTCTGGTTGTTCGACGAATCTGAAAGCATGAAAGACGATCAGAAGGAGATTCGCGAACGATTCTACAAGGTTTATGAGGAATTGGGCCTGGTCCAAAAGCACGATACCAAGATGAAACTTTCAGATGAAAGCTTGCTGACAACGGTCGTGAGCTTTGGCAAGGAAGTCAGCGTGCAGACCTCAAAACCGACATCGAATCCAGATGAAATCAAGAAGGCGATCGACAATATCAAGGTCGACGAAAGCGGTCTGGAAAACACCTGCTCTGCCATTATGGACGTGGTCTCGAAGTTTGGACCGATGGCTGCCCGCCAAAAGCGAAAACTGGTTCTGATCGTTGTGACCGACGAATCGGGTGACGACGGAGAACACGTCGAAGACGCGATTCAACGCTGTCGGAGTGCTGATGCACCCGTGTACGTGCTAGGACACTATTCGGTATTCGGTTATCCCTATGCCCGAATGCGCTGGGTCGATCCGCAGTTCGGTTTGACCCATTGGCTCCAGATTAATCGCGGTCCCGAAACGCCCCTGCCCGAGTGTCTGCAGTTCGACGGATTGCACGCACGCTGGGATGTCTTCTCTAGTGGTTTTGGTCCCTACGAGCAAGTACGAATCGCGAAGCAGACAGGTGGCATCTTCTTTATGCTCCCTGGAAATGAAGACAATCTGGTCGGAGCGGGTTCACTGGAGGAACGGAAGTTTGAACTTCTTGACATGAAAGAATATCTGCCAGACCTGAGTTCACGAATGGAATACATCAAAGACCGTGAAACCAGCAGATTTCGCACCGCCCAGTGGGAAGTCATTTCCCACCTGAATCCATTCAATAAGGAAAAGAAACTCAACGAAATCCTGAACATGCAGGAGCATCAATATAGCCTCGATCCCGAAGAGTTTGCGAAACAGGGCGAGCGAACATTTCAACAGGCACTGTCGGCGATGGGGCTTCTAAATGAGGCTGTTCAATTGCTCGATTCCGTCAAGAAATTGCGTGACAAGGAGCAATCAGAACGATGGCGCGCCAACTATGATTTGATGCATGCACAGTGTCTAGCCTACCGCGTCCGGTTGTTTCAGTTGCTGCTGTCTCTGGATCAACATCAAAAGCTGAAACCTAAGACAAAGGATCTCAAGAACACTCATTGGGATATTCGCCGCGTTCCGGATCTGTTGGAACCGGACAAAGAGCAGATCAGAATCACTAAAGTCAACATGGAGGAGTTGAAAAAACAGAACGAATTGGCCAGAGCCGAGTTCCAGGCCGTCGTTCAACATCACCAGCGCACACCTTGGGCGCGGCGGGCGCAGTTTGAACTGGCTCAGGGATTTGGTATGAAGTTCGTCGAGTCGTATTGGGATCCCAGGTACCGCCAACTGACAATCAAAATGCCGACACCATAGGCAACCTTGAGTTTAAGGATTTTGAAGGATTATTGTAGTGACCCGCACGGGGAAGACTTTGGAGGTCCGGTCATGATCTTCAACATGGGTGAGCGGTTAAAGCGACGGCTAAAGGCCGCCGAAGGATACCTGACTCTTGAAATGCCGGATCAAGCACTGCATGAACTCGCCGAGATATCTGATCCAGGTGACGCAGCGTTTCGATGGCATGTTTTACGGGGCGAGGCGCTACGCGCGAAGCAGGATTATCACCACGCCCTGGAAAGCTTTCAGACTGCACACGAGTTGCAACCGGAAGATCTGGAGGTACTGTTGGGAATGGCCTGGTGCTTCAAAAGAATCGGTCAGGTGGATCAGTCGATCGAAGTTATGCGGTTGGCATATCACGCTCACCCCGAAGTTCCTGTCGTCTTATATAATCTGGCTTGTTACTATTCCCTCGCTCTCGACAAAGAACAGGCTCTGTCGTGGTTGGGCCGCGCCTTGAGGATGCATCAGGACTTCGGCAAAATGATCCCCGACGAGTCCGACTTCGACCCGCTCCGTGACGATGTGGATTTTCAGCACCTATTGGAGTTGTCGATCAAGCATTGAAGCAGATTTGACTTCTCTTTCGGCGGTGACGTCGACGGTCGCATTCCGTTCCCGGTTCGAGATAAAGCAGACTGGAGCAGGGAGAGTCGTCGATGCCATGGCTTACTCAACTCGCGATGATGGCACCCTTTGGAGCCATTGCGCAGGTGCCATACCAGCCATACTCATTGTGGCAATTCGAATTCTTGTCCGGCGGGTTTGGGCTGATTTACTTTGCATTTGTCTGCTGGATGCTGGTTCACTGCATTCGGACCGAACCCGACCGCCAATTCTGGCTGTGGCTGATCATTATCGTCTGGGGCGTAGGCCCTGTACTTTATTTTGTGGTGCGATATCTTCCGTCGGTGGACTATCGTGGGCCGGAATTCCTGCGTCGATGGACGCGCAGCCGCGAGCTGGAACGACTGGAAACGGCCGCCATTCAAATTGGCAATCCGCACCAGTTCACTCGATGGGGCGATGCGCTGCGTGACGTCGGCAAGCTCGATGAGGCTGCCGAAGCCTATCGGCGAGCCCTGGAGAAAGATCCAAAGGATCTGCCAGCGCTTTGGGGCGCAGCCCGCGTGGCAGCCACTCAAAAACGTTTCACAGATGTACGTGACGTCACGCGTCAAATCCTTGAAAAGGACCCCCAATATAAATTCGGTGATGTGTCCCTCGAACTGGGAAAATCGCTCGTGGAACTTGGTGACTCTTCCGCCGCAGCGGACCATATGAACAACCATGTTCGTCGTTGGAGGCACCCAGAAGCATTGTTCTTACTGGCGCGACTCCGAGTGGAACAAGGTGACATTCACTCGGCCCGTGAACTTCTCCAATCCATGCTGCATGACATCAACGGCAGCCCGGCCGCGATCGCCCGAAAACTTGGCCGTTGGAAAAGCCGGGCTCGTCAACTGCTCAGAAAGCTGCCTGTGAGTGGATAGGGGGCAGTGGATAGTGGATAGTGGATAGGGAATACAGTGCAACGCGGGCCTCAGTCTCGCAGGCACTTTTCGCTATCCACTTACCGCGACCTCTATTCCATATCCACTCTTCCCTATGCCAACGAACGCCTCATCCAACTCGCTTGAGTATCTTCCGCGACTGCCCCGCGACAAGTCGATCGGCATTGGTTGCATCGGAGCGGGATTCATCATGGCGGATTGCCATCTTGTTGCATATCGGCAGGCGGGATTCAATCCCGTGGGTATTGCTGCCCGACGTCAAGAACAGGCAGATGCGACAGCAGCCCGTCATCAGATTCCACATGTCTATTCGGACTATCATGAATTGCTGCGCAATCCAGAAGTGGAAGTCGTTGACGTCGCAGTCCCGCCGGACGTCCAACTGGAAGTGATGCGAGAGATCGTTCGGCACAACGATCATATTCGCGGCATTCTGGCTCAGAAGCCGCTCGGGGCGAATTTCGTTGAAGCGTGCGAAGTTGTTCGCCTGTGTCAGAATGCGGGAATCAAACTGGCAGTCAATCAGAACATGCGATACGACCCGTCCGTACGTGCATGTCATTCATTACTGACACGCGGCTACTTGGGCGAGCCTGTTCTGGCAACGATCGACATGCGCGCCATTCCACATTGGATGCCCTGGCAGCAACGGCAGGGTTGGGTGACGCTCCGGATCATGAGCATCCACCATCTGGATACGTTCCGGTTCTGGTTTGGCGATCCCGTGCGAGTGTACGCCAGCGTCCGCCCGGATCCTCGTACGAAGTTTGCACACGAGGACGGCATCTGCCTGTATATTCTGGAATATGCGACCGGCCTGCGCGCCATGAGTTGTGATGATGTCTGGGCTGGACCGACGAAAGAAGGGGCCGCCGCCGATATTGGGATCAAATACCGAATTGAAGGAACCACGGGAATGGCTCGCGGGACCATCGGCTGGCCGAGCTACCCGGAACGTAGTCCCAGCACGCTTGATTACACAACCACGGCGTCGGCACAGTGGCATCAACCGAGGTGGAACGAAGTCTGGTTTCCGGATGCGTTTGTGGGACCCATGGCTCAACTCCTTTGTGCTCTCGAAGATGACGCCATGCCGGAAATCAGTGGTGACGACAATTTGCGGACGATGGCGCTCGTCGAGGCCTGTTACATGTCAGCTCGCGAACACCGCGCAGTCGACCTGGCAGAGATCCTGGAAAGCAGTCTGTCGTGATCCAGGAACTCACTTCGTTCCTGATCTCGATTATGCTTGTCGCCGGAATGGTTTTTGGTTGGATGAGTCTCTCGCATTCCATTCGCATACGCCGCGTTCGTCGACTCTACGAAAGTCTTCCTGATGAGGCGCGTGAGCAAATATTCGATCAAATCAACGGCGCCGGAAAGGAAGTGCCCGCATGCACCGTTCTGGTGGCTTCGAAACTCGATACTCAGTTAAGATCAAATGACAATGACGATGTCACACATTCTCATTATGGCGGAATTCCCTATGCGGAAGTGAACGACGTTTGGCCGGTTTTGGAATCAGGCAGTTCGCTGCCGGCAGATTTCTTGATCCAGGTTGTGTTGGATGATTCGTTTCCGTCACCTTGGGCAAATCGGTTGGTTGTCGTTTTCAATCAACATGACGTTGATCAGACGGTTCGCTGTTATCAGTCGCCCTCTGTTGATCAATTCGTCGTGATGAAAGGTGGCGCTGCGCCACAACGCCCATGGCGACTGAGGTCCATTCGAATTCCAAGAGCACCGGTTGCGGAAAATCCGGTCGCCGTGGCAACTGAACCGGCGGATGGCGGACTGTTGGACTACGATCCGGTCGTGCTTCTCAGATCCGTTCCTGACCTTCATACGAAACTCAGTCAGCACACCACGCATCCCGCGGACTTGCTGGCTGCTCTGCTGGCGCCGAATCACTGCGGATATGGTTTTGAATTGTCAGACATCGTTCAAACAGGGGGAACACCGGTCTGGCTGCACGAAGGCATAGAAGGAATCGTCTGCGATCAGTGTGGTCGGTCGATGCGTTTCCTGTTTCAGTTCGGGGATTTGAACGGCGGCAACCTTCTCGGAGATTCCGGAGTCTGTTACGTGTTTGGCTGTGACGCACACCCGGATCAACCTCGTGGAATCGTCCAGCAATGCTGACCCCCCTGTGATCAGGGACCTCTGTGCGAATTCGCGATATGTCTGGTACACACGTTTCGACGAGCGGGTCGCCGTCATCGCCCAAATGTGAAACTCGCACACCTGATCCCGGTGTATGTACCTTTGCGTCATTGTTTTTGGACGGATTAAAAATCCGCCCTACGGAAATATGATCAGTTGAGCGGTGGCGGAGGAGGTGGCGGAACTGCTCGCTGGAAGTACGGGGTCCAATCGGGGATTTGTTCGGCGGCCAGCCAGCCGCTCAGTTGCGGTGCCCAGAGCAGCGTCTTACCGGTCACCCGTCCTGCGGCAATTCCCTGCTGGATTTGTTCGGGTGAATAGGGCCCCTGCGTCTGCCCATTGACGGCGATGTGCCAAGCCGGCGGTGGAGGCGGTGCGGGGGGACCACCCATCATCGGCGCTCCAAACCCAATTCCGGGCGTGGACATCATGCGCCCCGCCATTGCAACACCCATCCCCAGGCCCAATCCTTCACCGCCGCCACCATGCGCTCCCGATTCCCGCATTGCTTCACCCAGCGAGTACTGCTGGAATTTTCCCATGTCGCCAATGACGCCCATGCTGGTGCGGGTATCAAGAGCCTTCTCAACGGCTTCAGGAAGTGAGATGTTTACGATAAACAGTTGGGGAATCTCCAGGCCGTATTCGTCGTCGACCCGCTCCTGAACGTACTTTCGCAACTCCTCGGAGAATTCGCGGTAGTGTGCCGCCAGATCCAATGCGGCCACCTGCTTTTCGGCCAGCATGTCCGCAAAAGCAGTCGTGATGATCGACCGCAACAGTTCGGTGACCTCGTCTGCTTCAACGACGCCGTCGGTTCCAACGAGTTCCGTCAACAGGGCCTTGGGTTCAACTGCCTTCAATGCATAGGTTCCGAATGCTCGCAGCCGAATCGGACCGAATTCCGGGTCGCGCAACATGATCGGATTGGGAGTACCCCACTTCAAATCAATGATTTGCCGTGTACTGACGAAATAGACTTCGGATTTGAAGGGGCTGTTAAACCCGTATTTCCATCCCGCGAGCGTACTAAGGATCGGCAGATTTTGTGTGTTGAGCGTATGCGTTCCGGGTTCGAAAACGTCCGCAACCTTCCCTTGCAGGACAAAAACCGCCAACTGTCCAGGGCGCACAATCAATTGTGCCCCCTGTTTGATCTCATTCTGGTAACGCGGAAACCGCCAGACGAGCGTATTCCGGGTATCATCGATCCATTCAATGATGTCGATCAGTTCGCCACGCAGCTTGTCGAACAGTCCCATTTTGCTGTCTTTCTGTGAACAGTCGCCTTGGTTTCCGACGTTAGATAGATTCTATCCAGGGACGACTTCACGTCTCAAGGACGATCCATCCAGCTTTCACAGAACGTGAGATCACAATTGTTGGATCTCAATTGCTCCAAAAAACGCATAAAAGGCTGCCACACGGATTCAATGGTGTTTGACCGGCATTCGGTTTGCTACTAAAGTGGAGTGCCCAACTTAATCAGAAATTCAGAAAGCAGTTGTCCACCCGTTCGTTTCGGTTGTTTGCGCTCACGTCGAACGTCGCTGTCGCGGCTCGTTTTCGCGGAAAAGAAATCAAATGCTTGGGACACTAATACCTGCCGGAGGCGGTGATCCAATCCCGCTCCGTAAGCCTGTTTTGATCGTCGGACGTCGGCCCAGTTGCGATATTGTGTTAGATTTTCCAAACGTTTCCTCTCGCCATTGTGAGATGGCGTTCATGAACGGCTATTGGCGCGTCAAGGACTTGAACAGCAGCAACGGCGTCAAAGTCAATGGGCAACGTGTTGACGAGAAGTTTATTCAACCGGGCGATTCCGTAGCATTCGGCAAGCATCGATTTGAGATCGAGTATACTCCAGACCCCAACGCCGCTCCGATCGAAGAAGCGGACCCGTTCGCGATGAGCCTGCTCGAAAAAGCTGGCCTGCGAGACGACAATGCTCGAACACGACGCCCCGCGCGAGATTCTGGAGCGAAGAAGCCACCCAAAACTGACGTGCCTCCAAAATCACCGGACGAAAAGGACGACGATGATCGGGCGCTGGAGTGGATGGCGGAGTAATTCAGTAGCGAACTGCCCCTTCCTTCGTCTTCTCAGAAATCACGCGACCTGACAGAATCGCCGGAGAAACGGGGGTTCCGATGGCGCGACGATTCCTCAAAGAATGGCTGCTTGCGAATGCGCGGCTTGCATTTCCGTTCCTGTATCTTGCCGCCTATTTCGCGCTCCTGAAACCCGATCAGATGGATTTGTGGAGTTTTGGATCCGACTTTCACGCTTGGATCCGTGTCCCAAATTATCGCTCGCACGAACCGCTCGTCGAACGAATGTTCTTGAAGAATGTTTGGAACAAACGGTGATAGCACACGTCTGATTCACTGAAGCAGTACGAATCATACTCGAGAATTCGCATCGGAGGCCTTGCTGTGCGTCTCATGATTTGCGTTCTTGGACCCCTTCTGGTGGCACTTAGTGTCGCGGGCGATGAGCCTATGGTCGTCGGAGTCGCCGCTCCCGATTCGATGACGAATCGCAAGCTGTGGCGGATGCTGAATTCGCCGACGGATAAGGACAAGGACGCAATTTTCGAAGCAACGGCTCACGCGGACGCAAACGTTCGCCGACGGGCGATTAACACCTATGCCGAAATCTCCGGTGTGACGAGTCGAAACCGCGGTCTTACGGCACGGGAACTGGACCGATACCGCTCGTTGTTGCGGGATCCCAATGCTCGAGTTCGTAAAGTTGCCGTTGGGACTCTTCGGAGCCAGGTTTGCATTGATTTGCCAATCCTTCCCGAAATGATCGCACGACTGCGGGACGACGATCAGGATGTCCGCGAAGAGACGCTTCGCATGATCAGTCGGTCAAAGGAACCACTCAAAATAGCCGTTCCGGAACTCTACCGGATCGCCAATGGAAAGGATTTGGCAGGACTTGCATTGAAGACTCTGATGCAGTGGAACGAGGCGGACCTAGTGAACAGGTTACTGCCGGACGCGTCAGTTGAGCTTCGCGAAATCGCGGCAGACGAATCCATGCCTCCGTTCCTGATAACGTTACTGCATGATCCAGAGATCAAAGTTCGAGAGCGTGCGATTCGCCGTCTCGGTCACCTGGGCCGATCACACGAGAAATTAGTTCGAGACGAGATCCTGCAAGCGTTGGAGGACTCGAATCACCAAATTCTCGACGCAGCGGTAAGTGTGATGAATTCGACCGGGCTAACAGCCTATGAGGATACTGCCAATGTGGAACAGTTGCTGATGGCAGTCTCAAAAACCAACCGTGACTGGATGGGACGCCAAAAGGTCTGGTCGGCAATTTCCATTGGTGATCGGACCGAACTGCGTCACCGATTGATGGATCTTGTGGCGAGTTCCAGCGTCGATGAAGGAATGCGCGCCGATGCCCTGGCAATCCTGACCGCAGGAAAGAATGACCACGACAACTCAATGAAACTCTTTGCCAGTTCTTTGATTCAAGATTCCAAGTATCCGCTGTGCGTAAGGCTCGCTGCACTTCATACCATCCAGGACGACGATATCGCGTCCGTCGAGCTACCTGTCACGTTCCTGCTGGAAGGTCTCGCACCATCGGTGCCCGCGGCATATCGCAAGATCGCAGCGACTGCTTTGGCCAGGAAACATCCCGAACACAGTCGACAAGTTCTAACTGACAGGTATCGAGCAGTCATGAAGGATCTTGCGCCCGGGAACGCCAATCAGGCCTCACCAGGCAGGCAGGGGTCCGTCGAATGGGCTTGCGCTTTGCTTATCGCCGCGACGCAATCTGGTTTGAGCGCGAATGAAACATGGAACCTGCTTCGATTGGCCTCAACGGACAGCCACCTCGCGATTCGCCAGACTGCTGTTCAAGTCATTGGAATACTCGGGAAAGGTGACAAAGAGGCTCCGTACGATCGCGAGGTTCTACACCGGCTATTGAACGACGAGGACGAATGGGTTCGTTACACATTAATTCAGGAATTGCAATTCAACGATTACCGGCGCGAATCATCGCGCGCTGCCATCGTTGCGGACGATCTGATCGCGTTCGTTTTCGATAAATCACCGTTTTCGCTCATGTCTGGTTCTGCTGTTGAAATCTTGTCTCACTGCGGCTCGGCAACACTTCCGGCATACGCACCACTGATGTCAGAGTTTGCATTACTCGATGAACAAGATGCCTGGCGGGATGAAGAACTTAAACCACGCTGGCAATTTGTCTTGGGCGCGCTTGTCGCGATTTCTCCCGACAACCCGTCCGTCATCAACTCGGTTCGTCACGTGTTTGAACGGGAAGAGACGCAGGCGGATAGTTTTGGTTTCATTTCCTCATTGGGTCCGAGAATGTTGATGCTGTTGCCACAGCTCATCAAGATCATTGAGGAATCGGCAACGCCTGATGAGCACGCCCTGCAGGCATTGGGGTATCTTGGCAAATCAGCCGCAAGCGCAGTTCCCGCATTGGAAAAGTATTTGGATGTTGAACCGCTCAAGACAACCACAGCAATGTCGATATTGAGGATCAATCCGACGCACCACAAGGCCGGGTCAGTCGTCGCAGAAGGAGCGCTGAGCGAATGTGGTTTATTTTGGTGCCGTTCCTCACCTCCCTGCCTCACGTTCCTCGAAGAACAGCAACAGGATGGGGTCGCATGGTTTGTCGAGGCGTTACAGCGACAAGACTCGAAGAAGATCCCCTATCTGACAAGTTACATCTTGTGGCATGCCAGCCAGCATGACGCTGGATGGCTTGAACCGGCCATGCGCGTCATCGCGAACAACAAGGATCTTTCCGACGAAAATCGCGCAGAAGCTCAGAATTGGCTGCAAGCTCATTCAACGCCGGTCGCGCCAGATTAAGTCGCGAAGATTAAATCAAACAGCAATTTGTTACTCCTCTGCGAAATCGGCGCAATCTGCGGACGGAAGCAGATTCCTTGTTTTGCATGTTTACTCGCAACTACTCCGACTTCAAAAGCCCTAAATTGATGAGTTTGTCGCGACATTCATCTCGTTCGCGGCAGCGGTTCAGGCCGCACCACGTCTCATCCTGGACCGCCATGAAGTCGTCCAGATTGTATGGAGGGGCCTTCCTGAATTCGGCGGCGCGCGCGGTCAGTCTGCGGATCACTCCCTGTTCAAGACGCGTGAGCGATGTGCCGCCCATCCGATAATCTTCGAAGGCTTCCCAGACAACAGGGAACAGCGGACGAACGATCTCGCGGCCGATCGTCGTGGCATACAGTCGGATCTCTTCCTGCGCGTGCGGATCCATCCGGAGTGCCAAAAAATGCAATAGGTTGTGGATGTCGATCTTCCAATAAGCTTCCGTGTACGTGGCGAGCGGAAGATCCTTCCTCGCTTGTTCCCGGGCGACGCCGGCTGCCAGACGCGCCTCGTAAACTCGACGCGATTCGTCGTGAAGATGTTGCTCCTCCGCACTCAGTTGCTGGCCGATTTCCAAGGGGAGCGGCTCGCCGCTCCCTTGTCGATTCTGTTCAGCTTGCGTCCGCCACGCCTCCGTCGGCGTCGACTGGGCCGAATCGATGGCGACTGAGTAACGTGTGCTGTATTCGTTCACGCTGGCCATTCGATGACGAATCCATTGGCGCCAGCAATCCATCGGCACACGAACCAGCAACTTGATCTCTGCCATTTCAAACGGCGTCGTATGTCGATGCCGCAGCAGATACCGGATCAATGTTCGATCATCGGAGACCTTCTTAGTTCCCTCCCCGTAACTGACCCGCGCGGCCTGCACAACCGACGAATCGTCTCCCATAATATCGACCAGGCAAACAAAACCGTCGTCCAGAACGGGAAACTTCTTCCAGCGAAGCTGTTCAACAATTTCAGAGTGAGCGGACATCAACCGATCCTGACAGAATAAGTAGCCACCCACCGGGCCTGTCCCGGTGGTTTATGGGCCTTCGCACTCGTTTGTATTCTCAAGACGCTGGTGCGGAAGCCCGTAAACCACCCCCGCAGCGGGGGTGGGGTTGCGGCAATCGTGCAGCTTCAAAACCTGAAAGCGAGGGGACGAAGTTACCCTTGCTCCGCCTCCAAGTCCACTGCCACGCGCCAGTTGTCCCGAAAGTGTTGCAAGCTCAGCCCGCCCACAATCAGGCTTGTCACTGCGGGATGGGTCAGGACGAACCGAATCGAGTCTGCCGCCGGAAGATGTCCGGAACAAAGTCCTTTCTTCACGAAGACCGCCAGTCCGTGTCGGGCAGCACGGGTCATGATTTCGTGGTGACTTTCATCCCGCAGGTTGAATTCAACCATCAACGCATCGGCCCAGCTCAATGAGAGTTCCGCTCCTTCAACTGTTTTTCCGGAAAACCCAATTGATCGCACAAATCCTTTTGATTTGAAGTCTTGCAGAATGGAGACGACCGGAGTTTCGGAGAGAACTCGGCGATCTTCGCCGTTGGAATGGATGAAAACCAGATCCAGATAATCCGTCGAAAGTCGCCGCAAGCTTCGCTCCAAACTGGCGCAGACCGATTGCTCGGAGAAATCGTAGACGGACCGGCCATCCTCAAATGATTCACCGACTTTCGTCGACAGAATGAACTCGGCGCGTCGATGACCAATCGCTCGTCCAATCCTTTCTTCGCTCAACCCGTACGCTGGGGCGGTATCAATGAGGTTGCAACCAACATCCAGAACCCCGTTGAGCAGACGATCAACGGCGACATCCGTCGGAAGTTCATACGCCGAAGGATATTTGATCCCAATGTTTCGTCCAATCTTGAATGCACCGAATCCCAGACGCGAGACTGCTGGAAATTGCGACTTCGCCAGCGGCCGCAACGAGTCACAATCGGTCATTGTAGCTTCCCTCGCGCGGCAATAGACCAGATGGCTTCCAAACGGTCGCCACGGAAACAGAGGAATTCATCATGAAGAACGGTCGTGAAGTCAGCATAACCGACAATCAGCTCGACCAGATCGCCAATCCTCAAATCACGAGACTCCGGCCCCAATTCCAACACGATATGCTCGGCGTTGTGCATGACAACGCGTGCATCAGGACGCCCGTTCACCAGCGGAGGATGCTTTTCCCCGGTGACGGCCTTCCGTCCGGCGTCCAGAACTGCACGATCGAGCATCGGACGGGAAACGACGGTTGAAAGAACTGTCAAAGCGGGAGCATACGCAGGAACTCCCGGCATTCGTGTGTAGAACGGATCACCGAAAATGCCGCCGCCTGCCTGCAATTCGGTGATCCCGGCGCAGTCACCGGCGTAGCTCAATGAACCCGTTCCTCCGGCGCTCACAATGTCACAGCGCAGTCCCGCTCGTTCAAATTGGGTTTGAGTTTGTGCCAGGATTCCAAGTGATTCACGGATCAAATCCTGCTTCACCGTTCCGTCCATCACCGGCATCGCGTGGCCTTCGTATCCCATGATCCCAACCAGGTTTAAACTGGGTAGCTTGTCGATGGCTGTTGCCAATTCAAGTGCGTCACGACCGGGGGCGATGCCGGTCCGGTTCATGCCGATATTGATGTCGACAAGAACGCGGCAAACAACGCCTTGTTGCTGACATGCCCTGGAGAGCGGCATCGCCTGTGCATAATGATCACAAGTCACGACAACGTCGGACGACTCACATAGTTTTGCAATTCGCTCGACGCGCGCTGGACCGACTGGTAAATGCGCGATCAGAATATCTTGAATCTCCGTTGCGGCAAACACTTCTGCTTCGGATACCTTCGCGCACGTAATTCCGATCGCACCCGCCTCGATTTGACGTTTGGCGACTTCTGGGCTCTTATGACACTTTGAGTGGGGTCGCCAATTCTTTCGATGACGTTTGACTTCAGCAGCCATCGCAAGCAGGTTGAGTTCAAACTGCTCCAGACGGATGCAGAGGGATGGGGTCTCCAACATGCGTCCGAATGACTCCCAATTTTCGTGAAGCATCGTCTCGTTCTCGGCAATGACAAACCGTTAAAACGGAAGTGGGGTGCGCGACAAACAGTCGCCCACCCCACTCAGTGATTATCAATTGGCCGGTTCCTGTGCAACGGAACCAAACGTCGAGCCAGATTACTTGGCTTCTTCTTTCTTTTCTTCGCCATCTTTCTTCTCAGGTTCAGCGGGAGTCTCCGTCTTCGCTGGCTCGGTTGCCTCTGTCTTTTTCTCCTCTCCCTCCTTCATCTCTTCCTTCTTCTCTCCCGCCGGAGGAGTGTGTGCGGCGACTGGATTCCCACCATTCGCCGGAGCGGTCATCATGGGGGTTGTGGTCTTGGGCGCGGGCTTCGGCGAGTCGCCGCATCCGATTGCCGCCAAACACAAAGCAACCAAGCCGGTCGCAAACTTCTTCATTTTCGTAACCTTCTTCAACTGTTCGGTAAAACCAAGGTCCTGTCGGCAGAACACCTGCCACGTACGAATTGGACCCTTACGTGAGCCGATTTATTCCACAGCTCCTCATGAAAAGCAAACCTCAAACACAACATATTTTGCAGTCGACCGTTGCGACCACCTGGTGCTGGAGATGTCGGTTGAGAATCAACCGACAAACGCATCCAATTTCCAAGGTTTTGTCAATTTCCGTTGGTGCGAATGTCGAAAACAACGGCCCGACGCGAACCAAACAAAGTCGTGAATCAGAAATTCGGTCACACGACTCAAGCATAGACACTTTCTTATTCGTTGCGGGACCGATATAAAACTTCCGCCGACCAGTTGACATTCTGGCAGCAGCGACTAGGATAGTCCCCTCGCCGGTTGGTTCAACTCGTTGGGCCTGCCGGTGAATGTTCTTTGACAATCTGGTTGGATGGTTCTGAGAATCAGCTTTGCCGTATTGATGCGGTTGCTGGGATGTACGTAAGTCGGTTCCAATGGTGTTTTTGGAGGGCGGGTAACAACCTGTTCTTCGGAACATCAAACAAATATCGTCAAACGTGCGCCTGGCTATCAAGCCCGTTGACAATCCCGGACTGGCGTCTTCTTTCGAGGGGATGTTGGGAAGGGTTTCGAAACAAATACCAAAAGGGTTTGATCCTGGCTCAGAATGAACGTTGGCGGCGTGGATTAGGCATGCAAGTCGAGCGAGAACCCGCAAGGGGGACAGCGGCGAACGGGGTAGGAACACGTAGGTAACGTACCCCCGGGGCGAGGACAGCCACGGGAAACTGTGGGTAATACTCGATAAACTTCCCCATCATTATCGGAGGGGAAGCAATGGGTGTGATTCCACCTGGGGAGCGGCTTACGCAGTATCAGCTAGTTGGTGAGGTAACGGCTCACCAAGGCTACGACGCTTAGGGGGTGTGAGAGCATGGCCCCCACCACTGGCACTGAGACACTGGCCAGACACCTACGGGTGGCTGCAGTCGAGAATCTTCGGCAATGGACGCAAGTCTGACCGAGCGACGCCGCGTGCGGGATGAAGGTCTTCGGATTGTAAACCGCTGTCAGAGGGGATGAAGTGCATGGGGGTACTCCCCTGTGTTTGACAGAGCCTCAGAGGAAGCACGGGCTAAGTTCGTGCCAGCAGCCGCGGTAATACGAACTGTGCGAACGTTATTCGGAATCACTGGGCTTAAAGGGTGCGTAGGCGGTTACCTAAGTCAGGTGTGAAATCTCTCGGCTCAACCGAGAAACTGCGCTTGAAACTGGGTGACTGGAGTGAGGCAGGGGTGTGTGGAACTTCCGGTGGAGCGGTGAAATGTGTAGATATCGGAAGGAACGCCAGCAGCGAAAGCGGCACACTGGGCCTTTTCTGACGCTGAGGCACGAAAGCTAGGGGAGTGAACGGGATTAGATACCCCGGTAATCCTAGCCGTAAACACTGAACACTGGAGGAGGGAGGTTTCGGCCTTCTTTCTCGTAGCGAAAGCGTTAAGTGTTCCGCCTGGGGAGTATGGTCGCAAGGCTGAAACTCAAAGGAATTGACGGGGGCTCACACAAGCGGTGGAGCATGTGGCTTAATTCGAGGCAACGCGAAGAACCTTATCCTGGGTTTGACATGTACGGATTAACCCTGTGAAAGCAGGGCTACGCTCGCAAGAGTGGAACGTGCACAGGTGCTGCATGGCTGTCGTCAGCTCGTGTCGTGAGATGTCGCGTTAAGTCGCTAAACGAGCGAAACCCCTATCTTTAGTTGCCAGCGAGTCATGTCGGGGACTCTAAAGAGACTGCCGGTGTCAAACCGGAGGAAGGCGGGGATGACGTCAAGTCCTCATGGCCTTTATGCCCAGGGCTGCACACGTGCTACAATGGGGCGTACAAAGCGCCGCGAAGTTGCGAAACCAAGCTAATCGCAAAAAGCGTCCCCCAGTTCGGATTGCAGGCTGCAATTCGCCTGCATGAAGCCGGAATCGCTAGTAATCGCCGATCAGCATTGCGGCGGTGAATGTGTTCCTGAGCCTTGTACACACCGCCCGTCAAGCCACGAAAGCGGGGGGCATCCGAAGTCGCCGAGCGAACCGCAAGGACGCAGGTGCCGAAGATGAACTCCGTGATTGGGACTAAGTCGTAACAAGGTAGCCGTAGGGGAACCTGCGGCTGGATCACCTCCTTTCTAAAGGATTTTGGTCAATTGCGCCAGAGTCGCCTCGAACTTGGTCGTTCTTCGGAACGTCCCGGCGAGAGACCGACTCGAATCAATAATTATAAACACAGACCGCTTCAGTTCGGTCTTAGCCCTCTCAGAACCTCCAGCCAATTGATATTCCAACAGCCCGTGAGCAATCACGGGCTGTTGGCGTTCTTTGAACTCTGCAGATCGAGATCAATCAACAATGAATCGAATAATCACTATGATTTGTCGGGTTCTTGTTTCCGTTGACTTCTTTTGGAATCTCCACCCATGAAATTTTGTCGTACCTATGACGTTCTTGCGTTCTTGATCGTTGTTGCGAAATGTGGCGTTGCCATGCCACAAGATGGCTATGAAGGTCGGGTTTTCTCGCCCGAGAAGGGCCGGGAATTGAAATACCGGTTGATGATTCCCAAGGACTATTCGTTCTCTGCGACCGAAGCGTATCCCCTGGTGCTGTTCCTGCACGGGGCTGGTGAACGAGGCGACGACAATGTGAAACAACTCGTGCACGGCACAAATGAATTTGCAAAGCCGGAGAATCGACAGAAATACCCATGCTTCGTTGTGGCGCCACAGTGTCCGGAAGGAAAACGGTGGGTCGAAGTCGACTGGAATCTGGACGCGCATCAGCAACTCGAAAAAGATTCGGTTTCGCTGGAATTGACTCGAGAGTTGCTGGCCAATCTGCAGAAAGTGTTTCGGATTGATTCGAAGCGAATCTACGTGACTGGATTGTCGATGGGAGGATTTGGGACCTGGGATCTGGTCACCCGAACGCCCGATCTGTTTGCTGCCGCGGCACCCATTTGCGCAGGCGCGGACGAGGCACTGGCCGATCGAGTCACGAAACTGCCGATTTGGGCGTTTCACGGCGACAAAGATACCGTCGTCAAGGTCGAACGATCGCGGCACATGATTGCAGCGATCGAGAAGGCCGGTGGCAAGCCGAGGTACACGGAATATCCCGGCGTTGGTCATGATTCCTGGACGCAATCGTATGCGAATCCCGAATTCATGGCATGGTTATTCGCGCAGAAACGTCCTTGATGCTCAACGTCTCTGTCTCTGCGGGAGATTTGCCGGGCACCAGGCTCTGACACGTGACGAGCAGTTCGCTTCATCAGTCGGAAGATTGATGCCACTAACCGCATGCACTTTTTCGCGTCCGCGCCGAAGTACCTCATTACTTCACGACTTCATACCCCGCTTCATTCCAACTGCGGAAGCCGCCGTCCATGCTGATGATGTTCGAATAGCCCATCTTCTGCAGGTTGTCTGCTGCCAGGGCCGATCGGAATCCGCCTCCGCAGTACAGCACTATTTCCGTATCGGGATCAGGAACGACCGATTCAATGTCTCGTTCGATGATTCCCTTTCCAAGCGACTTCGCTCTGGGAAGATGCCCCGCTGCGTATTCACTCTCTTCTCGCACATCGAACAACAGAAAATCGCGATTGTGTTCAATCCGTTGATGCACGTCGTGAACCGTACACTCACGAATGTTGACACGAATGGCATCGACAAGTTGCAGGAACCGGGGTGAATGATGGGCCATTTCGGATGTTCTTCAGAGAATGGAGGATGAGCGACACTTTCGAACCGTGCGAACTACGTGAGCTTACAGTGGACAGTGCCAATACGAAACCGGAATTGAAGTCGATGGAGTGGCATTGTCGGCTGGATTCAGGTCTGCTTCAGGTTAACCGTGGTAGTGTGTGTCCTTAACGCACGTTTGATTGGGATTGGGTTCAAGCGCTTCTGCAGAACCCAGTATTGATTGTTCATTCTGCATCTCCACATATTCCAACGGAAGAGAGTTACGATGCTGGACTTCAACCGACGTCCGATGTCCACCTGCGCATGGACGACGCTGCTATTGTTCGGTTTATCCGCCGCGGTGTCGGCCGGCGACTGGCCCCGTTTCCGCGGCCCCAATGGCGATGGGATCGCGCCTGACGATAAAGCGCCGCCAGTTGAGTTCAGCGCGACGAAGAACCTGAAATGGAAGCTGGAATTACCCGGTCCTGGATTGTCCTGCCCGATCGTTGTCGGTGATCGCGTCTATTTGACTTGCTGGTCGGGGTATGCGACGCCACAGGTCCAGAACGGACGCTTTGAAGACTTGAAGCGGCACTTGGTTTGTATTGATCGAAAGACAGGGAAGTTTATTTGGGACAAGGCGGTCAGCGCGGTTTTGCCCGAAGATCCGTATCGCGGCATGTTTGCCGAAAACGGCTATGCCTCGCACACACCTGTTTCCGACGGGGAGCGAATCTATGCATTTTTCGGCAAGACCGGAGTGGTCGCATTTGATCTGGATGGAAAGGAACTGTGGCAGGTCGGAGTCGGAACGGATTCAGACCAGCGCGGGTGGGGTACAGCGTCGAGCCCGATTCTGTACAAGAATCTGGTGATTGTGACCGCATCCATAGAAGACCATGCACTGGTCGCGTTGAACAAGTTGACGGGTGAACGAGTTTGGAAATCACCGGCCGACGGATTCGGCAGTACATGGGGTACGCCAATCCTGGTAGATCTGCCTGACGGACGAACAGACTTGGTGATCGGTGTCCCAGGCGAAATCTGGGCCTTCTACCCTGATACGGGTAAATTGCGGTGGTACTGTGAGGCATTGGGGACGAATTCGATGTGTTCCAGTGTTGTCGCTCATGACGGCATCATCTATGCCGTTGAAGCAGGTGGCGGCGGAAGTGGTGGTGGGACGGTCGCCGTTCGAGCAGGTGGCAAAGGCGATGTGACGAAGACAAACATCGTCTGGTCAGGATCCGACAAGGGGCGCATCGGAACTCCGATTGTTTACGACGGTCACATGTACTGGATCTCGAATCGCGTTGCCAATTGCGTCAATATCGTCAACGGCAAACGAGTCTTTCAGTCACGATTGAAGGGAAATGCCGATCCTGAGCCGGAAGCGACCGCAGAACAGCGTCCCCCAGGCGGACGCCGGGGCGGTCCGGGTGGTGGAGGTCCAGGTTTTGGTGGTCCCGGCGGCGGTGGCCGTGGTGGTCCTGGTGGCGGAGGTCGTGGGGGACCGGGTGGTGGAGGAGGCGGACAGGATTATGCGTCACCGGTTGCCGCTCACGGCAAGCTGTTCTCGGTCAGTCGGTCAGGCGAGATCTATGTGATGCAACTGGGGTCCGACTATAAAGTGCTTTCCGTCAATCGAGTCTCACCCGAATCCGACGAGTTTTTCAATTCGACTCCGGCAATCAGTAACGGAGACCTCTTTATTCGTTCAAATACGACGCTCTATTGCGTCGGTTCGGATTCATAAAGGATCGAAATGCAATCGCCGTCTTTCGGATGGGGAACGCAAGTCCCCCCGATTGCTACGGTGGTTCTCCCAGTGTGGTTCCGTCAACGAATAACGGCTCATCCGTCCGTACCGCAATCCATGGGCGGGCTCGTCGTTCGCCCGTCGCGGATTCGGATCAGTGCGTCGCCCGGCTGAACGTAGTCATGCTCGTGAGTTACGATGACAACCGTTGATTGATGCTCGCGGCACAGGATTCGAAGGTCTGACATGATGGCCGCGCCATTCTCGCTGTCGAGTTCTCCCGTCGGTTCATCCGCAAGGACAAGCTTTGGCTTCTTTAACAGGGCACGCGCAATGGCCACTCGTTGCTGTTCGCCACCGGAAAGGTGGTTAGGTCTGTGCGTCAGGCGGTCACCGAGCCCCAGTCGAATAAGTAGTTCAGTCGCTTCAATCCTTTGAGCAGGTGCGACACCGCGAGGAAGAAATGGGGCCAGCACATTGTCCACAGCCGACAGATTTGACAGCAAATTGAAGCTCTGAAAGATAAAGCCCACTTCCGACCTGCGGAACAGATCGCGTTCTCGCGCGGTCATTGAGCCCAACCGCTTTCCATCTACGGTGATTTCCCCGCTGGTTGGCTCGTCAAGCGCTCCCAATAGATAAAGCAGCGTGCTCTTCCCGCTTCCTGACGGTCCCAGAATGAACGTAAATGAACCAGTCAAGATCTGACAGGAAACGGAACGGAGTGCATGAACTTCCAGGAGACCGCGCCGATGAACTTTGGTGACGTTCAGGACATCAATCATCAATTCCGCTCCGATCCACGAAAAAGCACAGCTTTGGATCCGTTGTTTGAAGTAACCCAAGCCGCAACTCAGGTTACGGCCTTTCCGTCAGCCATCCATCCGGGGCGACTTTCTGCCAAAACCTCTCTTGGTCGATTTTACAACTGGTATTATCATCCCGAGGCGCTGGTCCGTCGACTACTCGCTTTCCATGGAAGGAAAGTCCGATGTTTCTCCGTTCACGAGTTCGTGTTTTGGGTGCGCTGGCCCTTTGCGCAGCGATCATTGCCGGTGGTTTCAGCCTGCGCGCGGTTCATTCGCAGGATAAAAAGCCGAATTCCGTTGAGGTCGAAAACGCAAACGCTGTTTTACAGGCGGTTGGAGGATTGGGTGTCGGTCACATTCAAAGCACACTGGGATTCATCGGCGTAACGGCTGACGCGTTTGCCAAGGACGTTTACTCCGCTCGACAGGTGGAAGATTTGATGAATGGAACGATTAACGGGATCGAACACGTCAAAAAGTTGCTCCGCCGTCTGCAGGATGCGGATCTGACCGATGACGACAAGGAATATATCGATCGCATGGTGGCCGTGGACAACGCACTGCAACGCGAAGCCAAGGCACTCGTAATATTCGCCAAATCTAAAAAGCCAATTGATGCAGAAAGCTTTGATGCCGCACGCAAGGCGGTTGTCAGCAAACTTGCACAATTGACCGAAGGCGAACGGTCTTCACCGACGAATCCCCCAACGGACAAGACCGAGGATAATTGAACTCGTCTTCAGAATACGTCCCCGTATCAGGGGCGCTGCCCCCGAACGATTCAGATCGTCCGGGGGCAGTTTCATTTGCCTGCATCGTGATCGTCAGCCACACACGGTGTGATGATGTGGCAATGTCATTTCTCATCGTTCTGAGCGGCGAGCCCCAGGAGATCGACGCCGAATTCCAGCCGTGCCTTCGCACCGTTGGAGACGGGAGCGATCTCGAAGATAAGCTTGTCTCCGGGCTTGCCGGCGACCTCTTTGGCGCGCTCGATCAAATCCTCATCGTCCTTTTCCATCAGCAAAACCAGCGAGGCCGGTTTGATCTGCAGAGACACTGGGGCCGAAGTTCGTGTCGAAGTCTTCCCGAACTGATCGAGAGCCTTCTTCAGAGCGCTCAGGTTATCAACACCGGCAGCAAACCAGACGCTGTCATTGCGGACGGCAAAATGGATCGGTTCATCACCCAGATACTTTTCCGCATCCTCATCCTTCTTTGGATTGACGGCGTGAATCCGCACACCGGCATGCTTGGCGGCATCGATCTTCACTTCGGCAACATCGGGACTATCCTTCAACAAGTTCAGGATTTCATCCAGCACCTTCTCGGCATCGGCGCCCTTGGCGACCTTGGTTCCTGCAACGATCCGGACTTTGCCTTCTGTGGCGGGCTCAAGAACCAGTCCGGAATGCAGTGAACCAGACTTTACCGTGGCCTTCGCGATATCGAGAATTCGGGTCGCGAACCCCTTGGCCAGATCGCGGTCATCATCACTATCAAATTGATCGGACTTCTTGATTTCCTCCATGGCAGAATCGCTAATGACACTGAAAAGTTTGTCGAGCTGTTCTGTTAATCCGGATGTGGGGTACGAGAGGACCAGTCGGAACGGTGCGGTTTCAGCTCCCAATCCTGAAAACAGGGGAGTTGTCTTGCCAAACGTTGTCATAGGTTTTGCGAGATCCGTGTTCGCTTTCGCTGTGATCCCAAAGTCGATGCCGACCAGACGTGTCTCGCTGTTCACGTCAATTCCGATCGTTACCCGATCCCCGTCATTGGTGATTGACTTCAATCCGGCCAATGTGTTCTCAAAACCAAATTTTCGACCGAATTCTTCAGCCTCGTTCTTGGCTGCAGGGCCATTTTCCATGCTGGCACGACCACCAGCTTCCGTCTGTGACAGGAAGATCTGCTTGAATTGATTCGGGATACCAGCCAAGTTGATTTCGACTGCCAGATCGTATTTCGCATTGACGATCTTCGACGGGTCAGGCAGTTTTGCGATGGCGGTTGGTGAAGGACTTGCAAAACAATATCCGTTCGCCAGCTTCGCACTGACTTTCGTACCGCCGACGGTGAACGACCACTGTCCCTTCTCGTCTTTGAAATCGGGGGTCAGGTCCGTTAACAGCTCTTTCAGATCATCCGCGTCTGAAACTGGCAGAAATACGACGGGCATTTCCGTCCCCCCGCCAGTCGCATTCCAATAAAATCCCAACGGTTTCTTCTGGTCGATTCCCGCCAGGCCTTTTCCGCCTGTCACGCCCATCAACTGAGCTTCGGCACCTTCCTTCAGTCCTTCCTGACCAACTTCCTCTCCAACAAAATCGACATCGTCCAGCAACTCTTCAATCCCTCGAATTGAAAAGACTACCGTTGGCTGCTGGGCCTGCACCACCGAAGCCATCAACCCCGTTACCAACAGGATCAAGCCGGCCATCCGCCATCCAATCGCTCGCTTCATAACGCACCTTCTGCTGACAAGAATTTAACACCCACTCCTTTGGCCCGTGGCATCATAGGCGTCAAAAATAGAAACGCGAAGGGATGAGGCTGAGATCTTCACAGAAAATCCGCGACGACGCGATCCGCGACAAAACGCCCCGCCTGGGTCAATCGCACGCTCGAACCTGTGTCCTCCAACCATCCCCGGTGAACATTGCGAGCGATCGCCTCTGCGGCGATGGTGTCGAATTCAAAACCGCTGCGGCGATGAAAATCGGCGCGGCAGACACCATCGTTCCGTCGCAAACCAAGGAAAATCAATTCGCGAGCCCTGTGTTCGGGTTCCAATTGCTCCGTATCTGCGACCGGAGTCTCGCTTCGTTCTATCCGGTTCAACCAACCCAGCACGCTCCGAATGTTGGTCTCGCGACGTCCGCTGACGTAACGCGCAGCCCCCGGGCCGAAGGCCCAGTATTCCTCCCCGGCCCAATAAACTTCATTGTGCCGACAGCGAAAGCCCGGCCGGGAAAAGTTGGAAATTTCGTACTGTTCAAATCCGGCGTTTGCCAGTTCGTCCATGGCCAGAGCGTATTGGTCACGTTCCAGTTCTTCATCAACAGGTGATAGCTCGCCTCGATCGCGCCGCGTGCCAAACGCCGTTCCTGATTCCCATGTCAAACCATACGTCGAAACGTGCGTTGGACCGACATCGATTGCCCGCCGCAATGTCTGTCGCCAGTCTTCTAGCGATTGTCCGGGAACGGCAAAAATAAGATCGAGCGAGATATTCTGAAATCGCTTCCGAAGACGTCGAACCACGTCGTCAATATCGCCCGCCGTATGGTCGCGTTCCAACAGCTTCAGGGCATCATGAGAAAACGACTGCACTCCAAGACTGATTCGGTTGAATCCTGCATCCGCCAGCAAATCAATCTTTTCGTTCGTCAAATCAAGCGGATTGGCTTCTATGGAGACCTCGGCCTGCGGAGCCAAAGTGAATCTGCCCAGCACGATCCTGAACAATTCCCGCAACGCTTCACACGTGGGATGGGTCGGCGTCCCGCCCCCCAGGAACAATGTCCCCAGCTCTCGCATCTTCTCATTCTGGCGATACGGAGGGGCGATCAGTGGCAGGGATCGGTCGATTTCACGAGCCAGTGCTCGCAGGTAATCGCCAACCAGGTCGTCCCGGCCGGCGATCAATGTGAAATCGCAATAACCGCACCGATGGGCGCAAAACGGGACGTGAATATAGGCGGAACGAGGAGACACGATTGATGGGGCTCATGGGCTTCGACTGATCAAATAATTGACAGTCGGTGATCATCCGACTGCCAGACGCAGTGTACTCGCTGGTTCCGCTGCTTGCCCGTGTGAGAGGCATCGGGTATGGTTCTTGGAAACCAGCCGTTGCCCGCCCAGACAGCCCGCCTCACGCACATCGATCTCGACGAGAGGATGCTTACCATGATTCGGTTGTTCAGCTTTTGTCTGCTTTCATTGGTGTCTTTGAATCTGTTAGCACAAGATACCAAGCCCGATCCCCTGGATTGGCCCTATTGGCGCGGTCCCGAGATGAATAGCATCTCGCGCGAGAAGAACCTGCCAGTTAGCTGGTCTCCTGAAGGCGAAAACGTCATCTGGAAGAAAGAGGAACTAGGGACGCGGTCCACACCCATCGTGATGCGGGGAATGCTGTACACACTTTGTCGGCACAATCCCGGAACCAAGCAGGAAGCTGAAAAGGTGGTTTGCGCGGATGCAGCCACGGGTGAAATTAAATGGGAAAATATCTTTAACGTCTTCCTGACTGACGTTCCCGACACTCGAGTCGGGTGGTCCAGTGTCGTTGGTGACCCCGACACGGGAAACGTGTTCGCACTGGGCGTGTGCGGCCTTTTCCAATGCATCGACGGCAAGACCGGAAAGACAATCTGGGCGCATTCGATGAGCGAAGAATATGGGATGCTGAGCACCTACGGTGGCCGGACTAATTTCCCGATCGTTTACGAAAACCTGGCCATCATCAGTGGTGTCATCATCGGCTGGGGTGAAATGGCTCGTCCTTCCTATCGGATTGTCGCATTTGACAAGCGGAACGGACAGGCCGTTTGGTTTCAAAGTACTCGACCGGCACCCGAAGACACGACCTATAGCGCTCCCGCCATTTCTGTGATTGACGGTCAGGCGCAGTTGGCGGTCGGGAGTGGCGATGGCAGCGTCTACGGCTTTCAGCCGCGGACCGGCAAGCAGATCTGGAACTACGACGTTTCGCTTCGCGGCATCAACACAGCGGTGACGTTTGCCGGGAACAAGTTATTGTGCGGTCACAGCGAAGAAAACCTGGACGACACTGCCATGGGGGCATTGTTCGCCGTGGATACCAGCAAATCGGGGAACATCACGAAGACCGGTGAATTGTGGCGCACAAAAGAAGAGTTCATTGGCAAAACGGGACCGCTGGTGGTTGGCGATCGCGTATACTCTGTTGACGACGGTGGTATATTCTTCGTTAACGATTTGAAGACGGGCGCGATCGTCGGCAAGGCCAAAATCGGAACAATGGGACGCGGCAGTCCTGTGTATGGCGATGGCAAGATTTATGTCGTTGATGGGAACGGTCGTTGGTTCATTTTTACTCCTGACGAAGCCAAGGGAGTCAAGAAGATCCACCAATTGAGGCTGGAGCATGGCGATGTTAATGCTTCGCCGATCATTTCTCATGGTCGCATTTATGTCACTTGTGAGACGATGATGTACTGCATCGGCCTGAAAGACGTGAAGCCGTCGGCCGATCCAATCCCGGCGCTACCAACGGAAACTCCGAAGGCAAGCGACGAAAAGCCGGCCCAGGCGCTGGTTGTCCCGGTCGAATCGTTGCTCAAACCCAATAACAAGCAGGCATTCCAGGTCCTGCTTTACAACGCGAACGGTCAGTTAGTGAAGGTGGTTGATCCGAAGGATGTGAAGTTCACGATTCAAGGTCCCGGCACAATCGATGAAAGCGGCAAGTATGCTGGTTCCGGCGGAAATGTCCATGCGGGCGTGATCGTGACGGCCGAAGTAGACCAGTTGAAGGCGCAGGCTCGAATTCGAGTGATTCCCGATGTGACCGCTGAAACGCCTTGGTCGTTCGATTTCAATGACGGCGTTGTTCCAGTGACTGGCGTCGGCCTGCGTTATCGCCATATCGCCATCGACCACGACTTTTACACCAGCCTAAAGCAGAAAGACCCCCTGGCGGCGAAACTGTACATCTATTTGACGACACAGTTCACCAACGTCCCCGCACCTAAGGCAACTTTGGATGATTCGACGCCGGCTCAGGCCTTCACCAACTTCAAGCGATATCTCGGTCTGATTGAAGTGATCACATCGCAGGATGCAGGCAAGGAAAAACTCGATCCATCCTTGAAGCTTCTGCAGGAAGAGGGAGTCATTGGGAAATTCGAATGGACGGGCAATGAAAAAAATCCCGTGCAATTGGTGATTGAAAAGGGGGCTCGCAAGGTCACTGGAAACGGTGTCATGTGCAAAATCACCACAATCCCCAAGGGGACGCGCAGCCAGGGCTGGCTTGGTCACCCGGGTTCCAAGAACTACGTCATCCAGGCTGATGTGATGGCCAACGCCGTCGACGCCGGTTCCGATGCAGACAAGAATTCCAAGATGCCCGACATCGGGTTGACCAATCAGCGATATCGCTTCGAATTGATGGGTGCCAGCCAGCAATTGAAGCTGTTTTCATGGATCCCGCACGACCAGAAAGTGCATGAAGTTCCGTTTGCCTGGGAAGCCGGCGCCTGGTACACGATGAAATTCACAGTGGCGGTGGAAGATCGTAACGGACAGCCCGTTTCCGTCTGTCGCGGCAAGGTCTGGAAGAAGTCCGAAGCCGAGCCATCACCATGGACGATCGAGTGGGAAGATTCACCACCCAATTACTCTGGAAGCCCCGGCCTGACCGGAAACGCCAAGGATGCCGAGATTTTCATCGACAATGTCAAGGTGACGCCGCAATAGGCCCCGACGCAGAAGCCAAAAGGGAGCCTCCGCAATTCAACTGAGTTTTGATTCACCAAAGGGACTGACCATGATTTCTCGCAAACTTGCCACAGCGGCAATGGGGCTGTTGACATTCGTCGGCCTGGCCACAGCAGCAGATAAGTACAATCCTACCGACGAAGCCATTACCTTTATCAGCAAGATGAAGGTTGGCAAATACGACTGGCCCATGTGGGGCGGAACGCCCTACCGCAATAACACCCCGTCCGGTCAGAACATTCCCTACGAATGGAACCTGGATACGGGAGACAACGTTCTATGGGCTTCGCCGCTCGGCTCGCAGACGTACGGCAATCCTGTCGTCGCCAATGGAAAGATCTTCATTGGAACCAACAACACCCATGGTTATTTGAAGCGATATCCGTCGAAGATCGACTTAGGCTGTCTGCTGGCATTTGAGGAAAAAACTGGCAAGTTCCTGTGGCAGGCGTCGTCCCCCAAGTTGCCGAGTGGTCGCGTTCACGACTGGCCGCAGCAGGGGATTTGTTCGACCGTTTTCTGCGACGACAAGCGGCTTTGGTACAACACCAGTCGTGGTGAAGTCACCTGCCTGGACGTGGAAGGCTTCTACGACGGTGAAAACAACGGCCCCTATACGGCCGAACCCAATATGAACAAGGACGAAGCGGATATCATCTGGAGTTACAACATGATGGATACGCTGGGCATTTCCCAGCACAACATGTGTTCGTGCTCGTTGATCTGTGTTGGCGATCATTGTTTTGTCATCACGGGGAACGGCGTCGATGAAGGTCACATCAACATTCCCGCCCCGAATGCTCCCAGCTTCATCTGTTTGAACAAGAATACCGGGAAGCTGATCTGGTCGGACCGATCCCCGGGAACGAACATTCTGCACGGTCAATGGTCCAGTCCCTGCTACTTTGAGATTGATGGACAGGCTCAGGTTGTCATGGGTGGCGGAGATGGCTGGATTTACAGCTTCGATCCCGCGGGTGACGGAAAGGGAGGAGCGAAACTGCTGTGGAAGTTCGATGGCAATCCGAAAGAGTCAGTGTATCTGTTGGGCGGTCGGTCAACGCGGAATCACATCATCGGCACGCCGGTCTTCTACGATGGCAAGGTGTATGCGGGCGTCGGTGAAGACCCCGAACACGGCGAAGGGAATGGTCACTACTACTGCATCAATCCCGCCAAGCGAGGGGACGTCAGCATCGAACTGGCGATAGGCGCCGACGGCAAGGAAATGCCCCCGCGGCGAATCCAGTCCGTCGATCCCAAGAAGGACGAAAAGGCCGTTCCGAATCCGAATTCTGCCGTCGTCTGGCACTATGATTCGATCGACCAGAACAAGAATGGCAAGATCGAATTCGAGGAAGCGATGCATCGTACGATCGGCAGTGCGGCGATCAAGGACGATCTGTTATTCATTTCGGACATCGCCGGCTTGGTCCACTGCATTGATGCGAAAAAGATTGAGAGCGGCAAGCCGGTCGTCTATTGGACTCACGATATGTTCGCGGCGGCCTGGGGTTCCGTTTTAATCGTCGATGGCAAGGTTTATGTCGGCGATGAAGACGGAGATATCACGATCTTCGAACTTTCCAAGAAGAAAACCATTCTGGCCGAGAATAGCATGATCAACTCGATCTACAGTACGCCGATTGTCGCCAACAACACTCTGTTCATCTCAAACAAAAGTACATTGTTTGCGATCAAGGAAGGGGCCAAGCTGAAGGGTGGTGTCAAGCAAGGCAACGCCCAGGGATCTGTCGAATAATCAGAATTCGCTCCGGCCCTTGAAGTTCAACGGCCCGTCGCCCGAATGGCGGCGGGCCGTTTCCATTTTGTCGCTGATCTCGCAAGAATTCAGGAATCAGGTTCCCGGCCCCTGATTGCTCACGAATTCAGCGACAACATTTTCCGAGTCCAAAAATGAGAGTTTCCTGGTCGACTTCCGTCGTGCTGATGGTCGTTGCTTCTCAACGGCTGATGGCCGCATCACCCGATGCCTTTCAGATTCGGGTCATTGATGAAACCACCGGTCGGGGCGTGCCGCTCGTCGAACTTCGGACGGTGCATGAATCTCGCTTTGTCACCGACTCGGCGGGCTATGTGGCCGTGCGAGATCCCGAATTGCTCGGTCATCAGGTCTTCTTCCACGTTCGCAGTCATGGGTATCAGTTCCCCAAGGACGGTTTCGGGTTTGTGGGCAGCACGTTAAAGACGGAACCCGGTGGCGAGGCGACGCTCAAAATCAAGAGACTGAACGTCGCCGAACGACTCTATCGCGGGACAGGCGCCGGAATATATGCCGACAGCATCCTATTGGGCCACAATGCTCCCATTCAACAACCACTGCTGAATGCGCACGTCTCGGGATCGGACAGTGTCGTCACAGCCGTTTATCAGGGCAAACTGTACTGGTTCTGGGGTGACACGAACCGACTGAAGTATCCCCTCGGCAATTTCCAGGTGACCGGCGCCACCTCTCGCCTTCCTGACGACGGAGGTCTTGATCCGACGGTCGGCGTGAACTTCGACTACTTCGTTGGCGACGATGGTTTCGCCAAGCCGATGGCCAGGATGCCCGGTGATGGTCCGACGTGGATCTTTGGAACTGTTGTCTTGAAAGACGCCCAGGGTCGCGAACGGATGTTTACGGGATACGAAAAGGTCCGCGGGTCACTGGAGATCTACGAACGGGGCATCGGCGAATTCGATGATTCGCGGCGCGAATTTATCCACAGACGACGGTTCGACAAGGACATCCCTTTGTACCTGCACGGGCAACCCTTCCTCCACACGGTTCAAGGGGTTGAGTACGTCTACTTTGGTGATCCGTACCCCTTCATTCGGGTTCGCGCCACGATGGACGCGCTGCTGGATCCGAGTCAGTACGAAGCGTTTACGTGTCTGACTCCCGGTGGCCGAGACATGTCGGCTATGGTCGAGCGAGGCTCCAGTGGCAAGGTGATCTGGGATTGGAAGCGAGACACGGCGGCGATCACCTGGTCGCTTCAGGAAAGACTCTCTCGACAGAAGCAATTGCATCCCGAAGACGCGTGGCTGAAGCTGACGGATGTTGACAGCGAGAAAACGATCGAAGCTCATCGTGGATCAGTCACCTGGAACGAATATCGAAAGCGATGGATCCTGATCGCGACGCAGGTTCGAGGAACGTCCATGCTGGGGGAGGTCTGGTATTGCGAAGCCGATCAACCCGAAGGACCGTGGCAGAGCGCAAAGAAGGTCGTCACGCACGATAAATACAGTTTTTACAACCCAAAGCAGCATCCGCAATTCACGCAACAAAACGGCCGGATTGTGTTCTTCGAAGGAACTTATACTCAGACGTTTTCAGGAAACCCCGAGGCTACGGCCAAGTATGAATATAACCAGATGATGTACCGTCTGGATCTCGCTGATCCGCAATTGTCCCGAGTTCAGACGGGACAGTAGATTCGTTCCCACGTAGAACACAGAAACGCATCCAGATACTCTGCCTCGTCTTCTCACAATGCATCGGCTTGCCAGATGTCATGCTGACTTGGCCAATTGACAAATGACCACTGACAATTGACAAATCTCCTCGGTCAAGCTGGTGTCCCCACACGGGAGCGTACGATCGAGCCATCCAGGACTTCGCGATAAAGTGCAGCGGTCTGTTCAACCATCCCCTGGACACCAAACTCACGTTCCACCAGGTCCCGCGCGGCGCTGCCGATCGACTGAGCTTTGGTCGGATCATCCAGCAGTTCGATGATTCGTTCCGCCAGCGCCTGGCTGTTGGAAGGAGGAACCAGCAGGCCGGTTTCGGAATCGCGAACTGCACAATAGATGCCCCCCACGCGCGTGGCGATCACCGGTCGGCCCATCGCCATCGCATCCAGCATGACGGTTCCGATCCCCTGCTGCAGCGATGGTAGTACAAACACGTCCATCGCGGCCAGCGCATCGTCGAAATCAAGCAGATTCGGAACGAAGGTGACTTTGTCATTGATTTTCAACTCGCGGGCCAATCGGCGCAAATTCGATTCTTCAGGACCGGCGCCTGCAATCAGGAATTCCACTTTGCGTCCCGTCGCCAGGACTCGCGCCGCGGCACCCAGAAAGAATGGAAATCCCTTGACGGCTTCCAGTGGACCCGCCGTTCCGACGACAGGCACTCGGCTCGGTTCAAATACCTTGACCAGTTCGCACGACGAGGCGCGATCGACGCCACTATGAATCACGGCCACGAGGTCTTCGGGCAATTGCGTGCGTTGTACCAAGTCCGCCTTCACGGAATCACTCACGGCGATAATCCGCTGGCACCAACGGCGATCGATCAGCAACCGCTCGTTGGGCTGCAGGTAATCATGCACGGTCAAAATGAAAGGACGTCGCAGATGGCGTGCGATCCAAAGCCCCTGGTTCAGCGCGGGACGGGACTGGATATGAATCAGATCGGGCGGGTCTTTCCAGAGTTGTCGCAACAGCATGCCACGGACAACGCTACCCCAGACCGGCCAGTCCAGTTGCGAGAGTTCTTCAATATGTAATTCCCGGCGACGATCGGGATCGATGACTTGAGCATCCGGGCAGATCACACTGCTGCGGAATCCGTGATACGGCAGATGCTCTGCTAATCGCAATGTATACGCACAACTTCCGCGAACGGAAAATCGTCCTGCGATCAACAAGACTGAAGGTTCAACTTCCGACATATACTCCGCTCGGGTGAAAGTGAGACATTTGATCGCGGGATCAGAATAAGTAATTACCTCATTCTTGGCCGCGAGCAACATAAAACAATCAGTGCCTGGTTTGAATGCGTCGCTCCATGCAGCGGGCTCCAGGGATGAATTGGTGAAATCAGATCTATGATCGAATCACGTCCTCACCTCAAGGACTTCGGGCGATCAAGAATTTCGGCCATCAAGATGGCCTGACGAACGCCCTGTGGACTTCGAAGTGCCTGCATTAATGGATGGACCGCCTCAGTTCGTTGGGCAGTGCGAGTTGTGTCTTTACCAAGGTCTGTCCCCACGTCTTTCTGGACTTTTGATTCGATGTCGCGACGAACGCCCGCATTGATATCCCGCTCCACCTTGGTATCAACATTTCTGGTTTCCAAGTGACTGGCGACATGAGTTCGAACTCCTTCGCCCAATCCGGATAACGGCGGCAGGCTGCTTTGACCAAGGCGCGTCACGGGGCGTGCCGCAGCAGGCGTCCGCGCCCCCTGAAGTTGCGTTTGAGGTTGAGCAGGACTTGGACGCGGCTTTGGTTTCTTCTTTTCGCCAACTTCCGGACGAGGAGGTTTTGGCGAAGGGGCGGGACGATTCGGTTGTGGTTCGTTCTTTTTCACCACGTCCTGCAGGAATTTCTCCAACTCGGATTGACCGCCATTATTGGGCCGCGGTCGATTCCGATTTTGGGGAGGTTCCGGCTTATTTTCCTTGAACCAATTGAACCCCCAACTGAGGACCGAAATAATCAGGATGACAGCTCCGACGATATTAAAATCCGCCGCCAGCACGGGAAAGAATGTCTGAAGCATGATGAATCGTCCTCATCAGAGGGAAAATCAGCCGGCAATCATCGGTCTGGCCGCAGACCCACTCCGCAACCGATTTCCTCTCCCACTATTTCGACGAACCGTTACCAGCGATGGCTGACCGCATTTGCGTATCTGCCTGAACGTTCTTCAATTCGTAATAATCCACCAGACCCAGGGATTGATTGCGGAATGCTTCGGCAATCGCCATTGGCACTTGAGCTTCGGCCAGCACAACCGCAGCGCGATTCTTTTGGACGTCGGCAACCATTTCCTGTTCACGAGCCGTGAAATAGGCTCTCTGTTGTTCGGCCTTCGCTTGAGCCACACGCATGTCGGCTTCCGCCTGATCGGCCGAAAGACGAGCACCGATATTTTCGCCGACATCAATATCGGCGATATCGATCGAAACGATCTCGAAAGCCGTTTGAGCTTCCAGTCCCTGGTCGAGGACTGTTTGAGAGATCATTTCCGGGTTCTCAAGCACCAACTTGTAGGACTTGGTCGAACCGATGGCCTGAACAATCCCCTGCCCCACGCGCGCGATGATCGTTTCCTCGGTCGCTCCACCGATCAACTGGCGAATATTGGTCCGAACCGTCACCCGCGCCCGCGATTTCAACAGAATGCCATCTGCGGCAACGGCATCCAGCGTGCCTGCTCCCTTACGCGGATCAGGACAATCAATTACCTTTGGATAGACGCTCGTACGCACCGCTTCCAGGACATCTCGTCCCGCCAGATCGATCGCCTGGGCCGTTTGCCAATCGAGATCAATATTGGCGCGATGCGCTGCCACAAGGGCACGAATGACATTCGGAACATTTCCCCCCGCCAGATAGTGCGATTCCAGATCGCGTGTGGTAATCGGATAAACTTCCGTCAATCCTGCCTGGACCGCCGTGATCTTGGCCCGAACGATGACGGCCGGATTCACCTTCCTGATCGTCATCATGATCAAATGAAAGAACGGGATCCCGGCATTGGTCATCCAGCACTGGATCCACAGCCCGATGTAACGCGCAAAGATCGCCACGCCGACGAACGCCATCAGCCCCATGACTGCGGCAATGACGACGAAGGTCGTCGGATTCATTCCCTGCGCAAGAACTGACTGAATCATTTTAGCTCATCTTGTTAGTACGAGGATTCGCGTCACCACGCGACTCAAGTTCTGTCTTGCTCCCGGATTATACCATATGGAACAAAGACTTTCGTTGGCCCGGCCGCAGTTCTTGCGGCCATCAATTGCTAACCCTGTGGGAACTCAAAGTCAAGGGGCGATGACCGTTCGGTCGTTGCGGCAGCTCCTGTTTCGGGGGGCATGGCCGCACGAACCAACAGGCGGGAACCCCGCACTTCCATGACTTCGACCGATTCTCCTGTCTCGATAATCAATCCATCGGAAACGGCATGCAACCGTTCGCCGTTTACTATTACCAGCCCCCCGGGTGTCAGGGGCGAAGCCGTTCGACCAAATTTCCCAACAAGATCCTGCAAATGGATCGACTCTTTTGCAAATGGCGTCAACTGCTCGGCGGAAGGAGCCTCCAACAGCACCCGTCGACCCATGGGCGTACGAGGAAGTACGTAAAATGCCGTCCCCAACGCCGTGGGAATGAGCAACAGTAAGACCGTGCAGAACGACCAGAAAACATTGGGATGCGATCCACCCCATGCTCGCCATGCAAAGATGAGCGAAGACGAGAGCGCCACGAACGTGATGATCCCCAACAGACCACCTGAAGGAATAAACACCTCGGCACTCAAGATTCCGATTCCGGCGATCAGCAACAGAATGGCGAAAACTGCATTCGAGTCCATGTCGTCCGCGGGCACCTCGTGGAGGATCTGACACCGTGCGGCAATTGATCCGCCAGGCAGGAAACAAGTGTACCCTGCGGTGGAGCGGAGACAACCGACCGGAGCCTGCCTCGATCATGAAGAATCGCAGCGGTAAATGGATCGCGGAACTCGCAGCCTGTTCAGAGCATGTTTCCGAACCGCACTGAATAGCGGCCAACCTTTCCAGTTCGTGAACATCCGAATGTAGCGAGTTTGACGAGCGCCGCTCATTCTTCGCCCCGATTGATTTCGCGCGACGTCATTTTGATTTGCTGGGCAGCCAAGTCTTTGCAGCCTGGAGATATCGTGAGGCCAGCCGTGCGTTCCAAGTCGTGACAGGCAGCTTGGTGCATGAAAGCAAGGGGTTTTAAGCAGCATTCGTCGCCCCAGTTCGTTCATTGCTGGACGCACAACCGTGCAACGCCAGATTTGAATGAAAGCCATTTTGTGCGATTGGCACAGCCTCTGCGACTGATCCTCTCCCGTGTGCATGAGATCGAAAGCAAACGGATGAACTGGAAAGAGAGGACATCATGTTTCGTCGTACAATGCTGGGAATGGTTGCAGTTTTGGCACTGTTGGTTGTCGGAAGCGGGTCGGCCTTCGCTCATGGTGGGTTTCATCATGGCTATGGCGGATACGGTGGGTATGGTGGATACCGGGGATACGGTGGGTATGGCGGATACGGCGGATACGGATACCGGCCAATGGTCGTGGCGCCAGTCGTTGTACCCCCAATGTACGGTGGGTATGGATACGGGGGTGGATATGGGCCGGGAATGATGCCGGGATATGGCTATGGAGCCTACGGATACGGATCCCCGTACGGCGCGGGCATAGGGTATTCCAGCCCGGGATTCGGCGTCTATCTGGGACGGTAACACTGTACCAGTGAATGATGTGGCTCTATTCCACTTGATGCCATAGCCAGAGCGGTTCAGATCCGGATCTTCTGTCGTGGGACTCGAACGTGAAAATGCCTCATTCGTTGCTTCGAGCGGTATAAAGGGGCCCCTGATTTGAATTCAGGGGCCCTTTTGCTTTGTGGTTTTCGAAGACTCAGCTTCCCGAATTTGGCTGATATCGGTGGCGAGCAATTTGAGTCCAGGCGTCGCCCGAAAACAGGTCGATCATCTTGGCCAACCCGGCCGCGACAAATTCCTCACCCGAAACAAACCGCCCGGGATTATTCCACCGTTTGATGATGTCTTCCGCGCAACCGAATAATCTTGCAATCAAAGCATCGTGATCGGCTTCCATGACGTGAAAATGACGAGCCCATTCGGCAGCCTCTTCCAGCCGCACCTGTTCATCACTTTGCCATCGAATGGGATGAAACAGCAGCGAAGTATGTGGCGTCACATAGCGTTCTACGCAGGCAGCCAGCGGCATGATCGCGGCGGAGCTACATTCTCCCGCCACAACTCCTACGGCCTTCAAGCCTCGCAATCGCATCAAGCTGGCCAGAGCCAAGCCGACGTAAGCACTTCCACCGCTGGAATCGAAGAAGATCGTGCCACGCGAATTCCTGGGTAAATCCATCAGCTTTTCGTGCAGTTGCCCTTCCTTGTCCACCAGTTCTCCACTAATCACGATTTCCCACTGCCGCGATTCCAGGTTGTAGTCCGACGGCCGACGCCCACCATGAGGCGGCAGATAGGGACGCAACGGACGTGATGCCGGTTTGGGGGCTTCCGTCTTCTTCCGAGCACGATACGGCAGATCATCACGAATCATGGAGTGTTCTCGAAGGGCTGATCTTTCGACGCTCGCTTTTATCCGCCGCCGCTCTCCGCTGCAAGAAACTCGTAGCGCTCCGCCAGATCAATCGCCTTTTTCAATGTAGTGTGCCTGGAGTCATCGGCACGCACCATGCCCAGGTTGACCACAATGGTGCGTTCTGAAGACTCCACGCACCTTACAGGCCAGCTATTATCAATTCTCCAATATCCCTGACCGAATCGTCCCCTGCTTAAAAAACGGGTGGTCCGCGGTTACGATGCAGACCTAGGTGTTTGGACTTGCCGGACAGGAACTGTTCCACGGGAGACGATTCATGCTTCGTGTGCTGACGCGACTAATGTTTGTGACCGCCTGCGGGGCTATGACCAGCCTGATGCCGCTGGCTGCGATCGCACAGTCCCCTGCTCCCGCAACAGACAAGATCACTTTCAAACAATCGGATGCGGGCGTCGCAGTGCTGATTGGAGGCGAACCTTTTACGTTCCTGAATCTCGGGCCGGAATGGGCCAAACCGTTCTTGTCATCCGTCCGGGCTGCCGACGGATCCATCGTCACGCGCGCGGTGGGTGACCCCGAAGACAAGGACCATCCACACCACAAGGGAATCTGGTTCTCGATCGATGAGGTCAACGAAGTCAAGTTCTGGGCCGAAGCTGGAAAGATCCTGAACGTCAAAGTCGAAGCCGTCGAAGGGAACCCCGGCAGGATCAAGCTGAAAAATCACTGGCTGGGAGCAGAGGAACTGCCGATTGTAATCGAAACCACGACGATTTCGATCTTCCCGTCGCGACTGATCATTTACGACGCCACATTCACGGCGGCTGTGGAAAAGGTGACGTTTGGAGATACCAAAGAGGGGCTGTTCGGCATTCGCATTGCCACGACTATGCGCGAAAAAGTCGGTGGCGTCGTCGTCAACGCCGAAGGAAAAAACGGTACGAAGGAATGCTGGGGACGTCCGTCCAAGTGGGTCGACTACTCGGGACCCGTGGGCGGAAAAACCTACGGTGTGGCAATGATGGATCATCCTGCGAATTTCCGTCCGTCGCGTTACCACGTTCGGGACTACGGGCTGTTCTCGGTCAGCCCCTTCGGCGAGGGAGCCTATCAGGAGGACAAAGCTAAATCCCAGCCGGTGACTCTGGAAGGGGGAAAGTCGCTGCAGTTGCGGTATGGACTGTGCGTCCATACCGGAGATGCTGCCGAAGGTAAAGTGGCCGCCGTGTACGAGCAATTCCTGACCAGCACGAAATAGCCCGCAGGCGGAGACCCTGATGACGTCACGGACGACCTGTCCCTCAACAACAGCGCTCGACGAATTGCTGAGCGGCCTGAATACGCAGCAGCGAGCGGCAGCGATCCACGATGATCAACCGCTGCTGATTGTCGCGGGAGCCGGGACTGGCAAGACCACGACGCTCGCTCATCGCGTCGCCAGTCTGATTGCGCGCGGGACCGATCCTGGACGGATCCTGCTGCTGACATTCACTCGACGCTCCTCTGCCGAAATGTTGCGGCGAGTCGATGCGCTTCTGGCACGCTGGCGGGCCATTGCCAGCCGTCCGAAAGCGCAACGTACCGCGACCGAGCACGATGGAAACGCGAATCACGCCGAACAGGTCCCCGATGGTACCGCTGTCCGATCCGCTGTTTCAGCCATTTCCACGCGGAATGTCTGGGGCGGCACATTCCACGCGGTGGCCACTCGATTGCTGCAGCAGCATGGCAAGTTGATCGGACTGGAGCCCGACTTCACAATCCTGGACCGATCCGATGCCGAAGACCTGCTGAATGTGCTGCGATCCGAACTGGAACTCGCGAAGGCGGACAAGCGTTTCCCGCTCAAGGGGACCTGCCTGGATGTCTACAGCCGCGTCGTCAATACGCAACTGCCGCTGGAACAAGTCTTGAAAGAGACGTTCCCGTGGGTCGTCGATCAACTGGATGGTCTGAAAAAGCTGTTTGCGGCATTCACCGAGCGCAAGGAACAGCAACATACCTTGGACTACGACGACCTGCTGCTCTTCTGGCATGCGCTGATGACCGAGTCCGCCTGCGGTGAGATTGTGCGTCAAAAATTCGACTGCGTCCTGGTCGATGA
>Ga0206824_10056_pt2 | contig 37814 bp, 34 predicted proteins | sample Alteio_BWOrgCont_82_FD_152874 | JGI IMG/M metagenome (GOLD analysis project Ga0206824, IMG submission 152874) | Enriched cells from forest soil in Barre Woods Harvard Forest LTER site, Petersham, Massachusetts, United States -... | ecosystem: Environmental > Terrestrial > Soil > Temperate forest >...
GCATAGTCCGCAACGCCCAGTAAGGAAAAAGCGAATTAGAATCTTTTTTCACGGCTAAAAAAGCATTCAATCTATCAGAGATTATTTTTACTAGCGCAGCCGGGTCAGAAATATTTGACGAAAACTCAGCCATGAATTCCAGAGCATCGGTATTGCTATAATCATCGTTCGAAAAGAAAGAGGAATCGAGTCTTGGCATCAACTCGGGGAATCCGCCCCAGTCTTTCATGGCTTCGAAGCCTTTTGACTTCACTATGTTCGCCAAATACGACTGGATCGCCGAAGAATCTGCCCCCATGTGGATGATCGTCAAAGCACTGGTAATTTGCAGATATTGGCGATTTAAGTTCGGAAAGTTCTTGAAAAGCAAATCACGATAAGATGTGTATTTCTTCAAATTTTCTAACTTTGCCTTTTGTTCTGGCGTGACGGGGCGACGGTCTTCAACGGGTGGGCTAAAGCCTAACTCCGGCGCAGTAAAAAATTCGCTGATGATTTCAGCATAACTTGGATCGGTGCTCTGTTGCAGAACGACATCGACTGCCGCTATCCGATCGTCAAAAGTGATGCCTTGCTGAGTGAGTTTACAGGCGGCATCCAAAAAAGCTTGATCTGAATGACCTGATGTTACGCTAGCCGTGGGCCAACTATTTTGAAATGCGCTTGCAAACTGACCACTATCTTTCTTGGATTGCGACAAATAAGCATTGAAATCGCCAATCGAAGTAAGATATTTTTCGATTCCTGATTTTACTTCATCGTCAGATATTGGCGCTTCGGCTTTAAATCCATGAATATTGACAGCTCCTGAAAAAATGCGCGCCATCTGTTCTTGATCATGTGGAATGGGATAAACATCCCAACCCGCAAAATCATGGTCTTGGAATTTTTGTACTTTTTCGTCGCCTAAAACTTGATGCAAACGTGAACTGGTATCATCCAATTGGTTTTGAAATTGATCCTGACCTACAAAAGGCGTGAACGAGTCTTTTAAGGTATTATCACCAATCAGATAAATTTCTTTTGGACGCTTTAGAATTCCGTCACAGCGGCGATTGCATGCAAAGTATTCCGCAGTCGGAAAGTAAAATCCTTCACCTGCCCATCCCACTAGCCCGGAATTAAATTGATGACCAGAAACCACCAGCACATCACATTGGGTCTTCGCATCACATTGATTTTCAAACCAACCCTCATATGAATTGTCATTCGCATTCCCTTGAAGAAACTCGACAAAATTGTAATTGGCCGTTGACTGTTGCCATAATTTTTCACGAAATGCATCGGCTGCCGCGCGACCATTCAGTGACACGGTACAGATTGTCCAATTGGGTTTCTCTTCGGCAACCGCTGGTATGGCGGCGAAGTGGGTCAAAAGTAAGGCTGACAACAAACAAATGGAGTACTTCATTTGGATCCTCATTTAATTTAATATCGAGGCATCATTTAATTAATAATTATTTTAGTCAAGAATGAAGCTGTTGTAAATGATCCCCGTGTAAGTGATTTCAAAACGGCACTCGTTGATTTAATGTCAAAGCGGCTTTAACTGGACATACAAGCCTATTTCAAGCGCTTCAAAATCGCGCATTTCAAATACTGACTTTCTGGAAATCCTGAAATAACCGGATGATCGGGGGTCTGGATTCCAAAATCTAACCACTGAAATTGCATTTTGTTTTTTACAATCGCATTCTCGACGGACCCGACAAATGCTTCGCGATCCAGCAGCTGTGAACAGCTGCATACCACCAGAATTCCACCCACCGCGACTGAACCCATTACCCGGCGATGGTATTCCGTGTACGCATGCACGCCTTCATTCAAGTGTTTTCGGCTTTTGATCAACGCGGGCGGATCAGAAATCACGACATCGAACGATCCGTGTGACTGCAGTTCTGCGTATTTTTCTAATAAATCTAATTTTATGGTTTTGGCATTCTGCGTGATCGTCTTCAAATTCTGTTCCGCAAATCCCAATGCCGCATCAGATGAATCGACCAAAACAAAGTCAGCTTCGATTCCATTTTGTTTCGCATGCATCGCTAATCGCGTGCTCCACTGCCCCACATAACAAAACAAATCCAAAATGCGGAGTTTAGATTTTGCTTTCGGCAAAGATAGCAATAATCGTTCACGATTGTACGTTTGATCTAAAAACAGCCCGGTCTTTTGGCCATTCAACCAGTTCGCACGGATGGTGTCATGACCAACACGAGCGGTGAAAGACTCTAGATCTTTCACCTTCAAACCCTGTTCGCGAATAACCGAATCCAAACGTTCCAGTCCATCACGGGTCCGACTGGAAGAATCTCGACGTAAAATCAAAATCAACGGTTGATCAGGGCACCTTTGCGTCGCGCACTCCAAAATCGCATTTGCCAATAATTCTGTATTTTTGTCGGCTCCAGAAGATTGAATTTGACCAGACAAAATAACCCCTGGGCGATCCGCGCGACGATAAAGATCTAAAATTAATCCTGGAATCCCGTCGGCTTCTGAAAAAATCCAACGAAAAGATGAATCACTTAAGCCCAGTGTCACGCGCCGATCAAAAGCCTCGTTCAAGACATACACCCAGTCACCGGCGGTTTCGAAAACGATTTTTTTCGTGGTTACTTTTCGAAATGCGATCAGCGATGCAGGATTTCCGAAACCATAAGCCAAAAATTCATCGCTTGATGTTCGCAGCTCGATCCATTCACCAGGTTCTGTTCCTTTTGGCGATTCCGAAAGTTCATTCGAAAAGACCCACGGGTGCCCAGCGCGAAAACGACGTTCTTCGCGCGGTTTTAATTTCCATATTTTCATCGAAAAATCCGCCTAACGATTGAATTCAAAACAGCAAAAAACAATGCTGCAAGAAAAATAATAATGACCAGTGGTAACAATAAAAGGACTGGCAACAAAACCAGCGGGTTACCCGTTGAAACGACACGCACAAACTTTTGCCGGTATTCCTGCGAAGCACTTTTTGGCGTGGACTGCTGGCCGGGGTTCAGAATTTCAATGTCTTTCGGTTTTATTTTTCGCAAAGGCGTATTCGACGGATTGTTCATAAACCCAACGGACAGTCTGTGATCGCTGTTCCCAGTTCACGACAGCGACGTTCATAAAGGCGTAGATGATTTTTTTCATTTTCTGTCAACGCGTCGACGTCGACCAAATTCCAGTCGTAACCGACAAAAACTAAATTTTCATATTCAAACGCCTGATCCTGTTCATGAAGAATAACGACGTTTTCAACACGTACGCCGCCCTGGCCTGTCAAATAAATCCCAGGTTCGACACTGACAACCGCTGTGTCTTTTTGCGCATAGTTCGACGCTGGTGAAAAACGAACACCTTCTTCGTGGACTAAAATTCCGACACCGTGACCCGTTCCATGCAAGTAATTCCAACCAGCGGCCAATATTGGTGTACGAACAAACGCGTCAACTTCGCGCCCATTCCAGGCTTTCATCACCGGTTTCAAAAAAACCTGAATGGCTGACTTTAAACAGGTCGTGTAGATCTTCTTTTGCCAATCCTGAGGGGCTGCACCGCGCACGACGAATCCGCGAGTGCAATCGGTCGCAAAACCCGCGTCATAGTACGCACCACTATCCAACAACACTAAATCACCTGGTCGGCTTTTCACATCAGGCGAACAAGCACCGTAGTGCACGACTGCGCTATTTTCAGCAAATCCAGCTATTGTTCGAAAAGAAAGACCAACCGCACCTTCTGCTCGGTATTCCGTGTCGATTTTATTCGCTAAATCGCGTTCCGAAATAACCCCATTTGCCGAGGCATCCATCGCCCAGCGCAAAGTTTTTGCGATCGCACGACTGCTTCGCAAAAACGAATCACGAAATGCCGCCTGTTCTTGCGGGTTCTTGCGTGCACGCCATTCCATTAAACCAGTCCATTCTTGCGCAATCGCTTTTGGAAAAAGATCAGCAATCTTTTTTGGCCAATATGAATTCATAAAGGCAGGATGACTAACAATGACGTCAGCAGATTGCTGTCTGAGTTGTTCCAGAAATTTTTGTTCATCGGCGAAATATTCCACTCCACATGCAGCCCAATCGTCGGGCACAGACAGCACATTCGCCGTCGAATCAAACAACACAAAAACTTTTTCCGAAGTCAGAAAAACACTGGCTAAAAACGAAGACTGACAAGGAATCGCGTAACTGCGCGACACCAACAAATACGCCGCATCATCGCTGGCGTTGGTGTGATAAAGATATGATTTTCCGCCGGTAGCGGCGGCAATTGCGGTACGAAACTTTTGGAGTTGTTTTGCCAAGGATACGCCGACAAAGATCTCAGGAACTGTGCGAATTTGAAATACGTGCTTGGGCCCCTCAAAACCGATTGGACCAAAAAAAGACAACAGTTGTGACTCGCTGATCGGCGCCAACTTGAATCCGCTTTTTTCCAAATCTAAGTAAAGAGCAGCACTCAGACGACTAGCTGGAACACCGATCGTTCGACAGCTTTGTTTTTCAAGTTCTCGCCGCAAGAAAGGAATAATATCCGCCGCCGAATCAGCTTTGTGTAAAACAATTTCCGAACGATTTCCGCACTCACGATCGGCCTGTAAGTGGTAACGGCCATCTATTGCCAAATGAATTTGGTTCTGTGACAGCACGTAAACGGCATCGCCCATTGATCCCGTAAATCCTGTCAAAACTTCGCGTAGATTGTTGGTACCGCCGTTGTATTCCGACAAATGGGCATCTGAACTGGGAATCCAGATTCCGTCGACTTTTAAAGTCGTCGCTGCAGCCTTCAGGGATTGCGTCACGTTCGCGTTGGGGGACATCAATTTGATTTACAGCAGCTATTGAAAAAAGTCTAGTTTCCTACCCCAACGATTCCCGTTAAGATAAATGGATGTACCCAGTTTTGAACTGGACCGAGCTCGAAACCTACGTCGATCTTATCCGCCCTTTTATTGTAAACCAACGCATTCAACGGATCAGCATTCCTGCGCGACCAATATTTGATGCCGGATTCTTAAAACGGGAATGGATGCTGGAACTATCAAACCGATCTGCACTGGTGCTATCACTGCGCTCGGGACAGTGTTCGATCGCATGGTACGCCGAAGGGCAAATCAGCCGATTTTCAAAAGCAACACACTCTACATTTGATTTGGGTCTTAAGAAAGAAATCGAAGGAACCACAATCGAAGGGATCGAAACAGTGCCAGGCGAACGCTGGTGCCGCATTCGATTAAAACGAAAGGATCTTTTTGTCGCGTTGATTCCGTCTGCGTTGGATGCAGTGTTAGTAGAAACGGAAAACTCGAAAGCAATACTGAGTCTTCGCGAAAAGGAATGGTCTGTGCCGTTGCCTAGAAAACAGGATCACAAGATGCCAGAACGATCCGATCTATTTTCAAAGCCTGGTGATTTCGCCTCTGCGATCGAAGACTTCTTAGTAAAGCACGCGTTGGACGAACGAAAACAAAGAATGATCCGCGCCATTGATGCCGAAGAAAAAAAGCTTTCTACTAGGACCGAAGCAACCAAAAGAGAATTGATCGCTGTTCAAGCTGAACCTCATTACGCTGTTTGGGGTGAATTGCTTCGCGCAAATCTGTATCTCAATTTATTACCGCAAAATGAAAATAAAAAATCGTTCTATTCCGTGCAGTCTTATGAAAACAACGAATTCTTAAAAATTCCATATCGCGCAGAATGGGCTAACCCACAAACACACATGGAACAGTATTTTAGACTTTCCAAACGATTGGTCAGAAAAAAACTAGACCTTGAAAATCGCATCGCCTGGGCGAAGGAACGGCTTTCCGAACTAGCACATAAAAAGTCAGAAATTGGAAATATTTTCGACCCTGTTTTGTTGCGTGAAATCGAGACGAAAACACGCAGTCGTGATCAGTCTGATCAAAAGAAAAGCGGTGGAATCAAACACTTCACCAGCCGTGACGGATTTTCAGTTCTTGTCGGCCGCAGCAAGGCAGAAAACCTAGAACTAACGTTACGTGTAGCCCGCGGGAATGATCTGTGGTTTCACGTCCGCGGACGTCCGGGGGCGCATGTGGTGTTACAAATACCGGCTAAAAAAAATGCGCCTTTGCAGACCCTACTTTATGCGGCAAAACTGGCGCTTTATTTTTCAGGTGGAAAAGGTTGGGGCAAAACCGAAGTCGACTATACATTTAGAAAAAACGTAAAAAGAATCAGTGGGTCAGACGAAGTGCAATATTCAAACAATAAGACTCTGGTTGTGGAAATAGACCCGGAATTTCTTTCAAGCATTCAGACTTAGAAACAAAGTTTATTTTTTTGTCCCCGTGGCAGTCGCCGTTAGCTCTAAAAAGAAATCTCCAAAGTCTTTCACAGCAAATTCGTTTTTCATTCTGACAAAATCAGAATCGCTGATATCGGTCCCTAGAAAAGGCCGAAATACTCATTTTTATAATTTTAACTTCAATTGCTTAGAAGCACATCTATCGTCCGATCATTTTTGATCAACAATGCATATTTAACGTAAAAACGACCCCATATCCGATTCAATGTTTTACGTTGACACATCGTGTCAGTCCGGATACACCTCTGCTCAGAGAGAATTTGACCCCCAAACAAGGAGCATTTGCGGGTGCGCCTGTAACGCCAAGAGAAGCGACTGCAGGTTTGCTTGCGATGTCAAAGGAGAGAGAAAATGAACTTCCGTTATGTACTATTGTTAGCCGCCGTTGCCGCCTATTCACCTAATCTATCATTTGCCGATGCCGTTCAAGTTGGACCTGCTTCCAATCAATCCGTGAACGGAATAACCCTTGATCAATCCTTAACCATTCAGTCGGGCGCCCTTTCCGAAAATATGGCGCTTATTGCTGCAGGTCTGCGTTCCAAAAAAGTAGCAGGCATGTTTAACGTAAAAGTCTATGTTGCCGAAGTGCTGGGCACCCAAGCTTCAAGCTTTGTTAAGTCTGCTAGCGGCGCGACAGCGTCACTGGTCGCAATGAATGGCTGGGCGATTCGTTTGACTTTCGTCCGAACCGTAGACGCTGGAACAGTGCAATCTTCGTTTCAAGAAGCACTGACTGCAAACGGTTATGATTTGACCGACAAAGACCTAACCGCGTTCTTAAAACTTGTGTCGGACGGAGAAGATGCAAACTCAGGAACGACCATGACTATTTCAGTACTGAAAGGCACCGCTGGCCAAGTTGTTGTTTATCAAGATTCCAGTGGAGCAATTAAATCGTTCACAGCATCAACCGATATCTCGACCAAAATTGCAAATATTTGGTTTGGAACACCAGCGGATAGCGGCCTAGCAAATCTTCAATCCGATCTTTTGAATTTCTAATCACCAATATATCTAGTGCCGCGGAACCAGCTTTGTTTCCGCGGCACCTTTTAGCAAAGAGGAAATATGTTTAAGCAAATTTTAGCAGTCTGTAGTCTATGCCTTTTAGCGACTGCGTGTGGCGCGCAAGACGCAATTAATTCGGTCATTGCCATGAATAAGAAAATGGATCAGACCAACACGGCAATTGGTCAGACTAATTCAAAGATGGATGTAACCAATTTAGCCATTCACAATCAGACGCTTGCCGTAGCGCTTGATCAAATGATGAGCCCCGAAAACACAACAAATTTATTTCCGCCCACCAGCATGATGGCGCCTGGCCAAGTTTTCGCAAACGTTGCAACGTCTGACGAAATCGTGCAATTGGTTTACGTGTTATTGCTGGACGTAAACGACAAGCAACCTGATCCGTCGCTGCAAATACCAGATAAAGCTCACAAAGGGAAAATGACTTGGCCTGATGATGTGACGGCACAATGGGATCACGATAAAATGGCCAAACTGACCGCGCTTCAAGTGATTTGTGGCTTGATGCCAGATCAAACCGTGCAAAATATTATCGACAGCCAGATCACCGCTGCGGACCGTTATCAAGATACCGCTTACCAAGTACTGATGTTGCGTTATCTGTTTATTGATTCGTTCATGTTGACGGAAAGCTTGCTGTCGTCAAAAGTTGACAACCCAGGCGTTGCCGAACAGGGCATCACCTACATTGAACAACTACGATTTATTGAAGAACAACCTTTTGCTTCTTCTATTAAGATCGCAACTTTTGGGATGCTATCAAGCGATGACAACTTAGTGGCAGATTTAAGTCCTGCTCCGGGTAAAGACAACTCGCAAACTTTGGCGACCTTGCTCAGCTCAAAAGTCAAAAGCGACATGGATCCAAAATACACGACTTCGACCGATGGAAAGCTTAAGGATCGCGTGAGCAAACTGGAATCTAAGCTGCAAGCCTATTCAAAAGCGAACTAAGAAAGAGTTCTGAAATTTTAAAGTCGGCGGGGCATGTCTTCGCCGGCTTTTTTCGTTGAATCAAATCGGAATCTCTATCGTTTTTTTCCACTGCGGTTTTCGATGAAGCACCGGGGTAATACTGACTAATCGTGGGGCCGGAAACAAATCCTTTGTCCATGCCGAAAATGTCACTCGATAATTTACATCATCGTTTGGATTCAACGATGGGACATCAATCGTGATCGGATTTTTATTGACCTCGAAAAAAAGATCAACTTGATTACTGGTTAGTCCAACTTTTGCGTAAATGCTTAAATCTGGCGCATCGGTGTCGACAATTCTAAATTTTACGTTGGGCAGGCGCTCATGCATTTCTTTTGCATAGGCGGGCTCGGGCGGTTCCACAAATTGATCTTTTGCTTTTCTTTTTCGCAAGATCAAGGTACCGGAACGAAAGTCCAAGTCATATGACTGAATGTATTTTCCGACTTTTCTTTTCACACCAAGACCTATAATCCCACTAGAATTAGAAATAATTTCTGAAATGCTTACATTTCCGTAAAGCTTTGCTTGAAAAAGAACGTCATGTTGAGAAGCCACCTCTAATACTTTGCGTGCAAATCGATTTAAAAATAAACCCTGATCGCGCTCGTCTAAATCCTCATTTTCGTCATGAATCCCTGCGTGATGCCCCACTTCATGAATAATCGACGCTGTCATTTCGGCAACACTGGTATTGATATTCAGTTCCCGACTGACCAGTACGTCCGACAGTGGCAAAAAATCAGTGGAAAACTTCCGTTCCTTTTCCACTCCCCCAACCATTGCTGTGACCTGTTTTTCAGGACGAATTTTGAATTGAGATTTTTTGATCTCATTGGAAAGAAACGCCGCGTGTAACAGATAAAACTGGTAGATATCCGCCGGGGTCTCTTTCATCAAGTCGCCTGAAAGCTTGTCAAAAGCCATAGATGCCAACGTGATCGCGGATGCCAGACGATAGTCTAGACCGTCGTCCCCTCCACGTATCGCATCACCCCCAGTGTCGAGATGCTGAGCTAGGCACAGGTTCGATGTCGCCATTAAAAGTAAAAGCCCAGTTAGCAAAGTTTTCATTTTTGAAGCTCCGGCTTAGTAAGGGGAAAGAACTGGAAGTTAATCTGGTAAACTTCAGTGGGTGTTTGAGATACCATCGGTTCCGTCAGTTCCATTTGGATTTCCATAAGACGTTTTTTTATTTTGCGAAATTTTTCGGAATCTACAGGCAAGGTAATGCCAGCAATAAATCGGTTATCGAATGACCTTTGACTGCTGTCCTTTAGTTCTTCTTTTGCTTTATCCAAAGTTTGTTCAAAATACCGTGTCATGGCCTGTTCCGGAATTTTGTTATCCACGAAAACACGGGCCTTTGTTCTGACAAGTCTGCGGTTTTCCTTTTTAAGGAGCCCGAGGTAAATCAATCGATCAATTGCATCTTCGGTTTCGAGTTTCGACAAACCCAATCTTTTCGCGATCCACGTTGCGTCCGATTTAAAATTCCGAACACGCGTGAGATTTAAAATTGCCAAGTGATACCAATTATTCATCATTTTAAATTGTTCGACTTCGAGCAATGCTAAGGCCTTGGCACTGCGCATTTTATCTGCTGCCCGTTTTCTTAATACATTGGATACTTTTGAATTTTGATTCGATTCGAGGGCAACGGCTGAAATCAGTAGGTCGGTTTCCGTCGGAGTTAAATCCAAGACCACAGCCATTTGAATGGTTTGATTCAACGTCAACGGACGTTCGCGATTAAAAAGACGGCTTAAATATGATTTTGATATGCCCAAGTCACGCGCGAATGCCGGCATCGAATACAGCGGATTTTTCTTCTTTTTCTCAAGATAGCGCGTTCGAATGAACCCAATTGAAGACGAGACTTGAATCAACTCCGGCATCAATTTCCGGATCTTACGTCAGTTCATCAAAAAAACAATCACTTTGGCAACATGGTGGTTGCCAAAAGACAACCCAATTCAATCTTGCGCGTTGCCCTTTGGCAACCGTTGTCGGTCCATCGTTGTGATTGAGTTAGAGCAATTCACGAATTTAATGTAGTTATCGTTTCGTCGTCGAAATACCGACCACAAATAAAAAGGAGATCACAAATGAATAAGACACTGGCATTGGCAATCATCGGGACATCGTTGGCCTTATCCAACCAACAATCGGCAATTGCAAGCGACCTGAACTGCACTATTCAACACGTTCAGGCGTCGCAAAATGGCGCCGTTGAAATTGATCAAAATATCACTGGAACCCTGACCATCGAAAATTACGACGTACAAAGCGCGTCGTATCAGGTGGATTTGAATGCGAATGGTACACAGAAAACAGTCGCAGTCAGTCCCGTCACTTTGAATTCAGGGGAATTGTATTCGTATTCGGGGAGTGCCGACCAAAGCGTGGCTGGAATGACCGTAACGATTGCAACGACACTTAAGGTCCTGTCGGATAACACTTTTGTCATGCAGGGTACAGTGACCGGAAATAACTTTCCCACGACCGTTGAAATCGACACCGGTACTTGTAACTAGTGGAGTGAACGCGCGCAAAGCACGGATGGCAAAGCGTCGTTTTGTCTGGTTTTTTCCGACAAAAGCTTGTTTCAAAGGTATGAGTTACAAATCAAAGCAGGAGATCACCTCATACGGCGCCTCCAAAACGCAAAAAAGCCTGGATCCTATTTTGAAGGATCCAGGCTTCTGCATTGCATCGTTTTTAAGATGCGTAAATAAATGGGGGCGTCGTGCTATTTTGACACCGAGCTACCTCGGCACTATCGTCGCCGCTGACGGGCTTAACTTCTGAGTTCGAAATGGATTCAGGTGGGACCCCGTCGCAAAAAACACCCCCAAGCTTGTGCTTTTGTGTTTTTGCTTTGTTGAACTCCTCGTCCCTCTTGCGACGCACACTTAAAGTGCGTCTTAGTCGGGTCTCGTCGTTCGCCGCGCAAAAAACACAAAATCCCTGCGCTTGTCGTTATTTTCATAACTTCAACTCACGCAGGCATAAACGTTTTGGGTTTTGCCCAATGACATAGAATAGAGTGTTTCAAAAGAGTGTTTTCTGACTTGATCTTTTGCGCTGTAACTTCGTTGAACTTCTCCTTCCTCCCGCGATGTACATAACGTACATCTTGGTCGGGCGTCGTCGTTCGCCTCGTTACATCGCAAAATCTCTGCGTCATATACTTTGGAGATCATAGGCTTGTTATAGGATTTAAAGAGAGCGTGAATATCTTCTGCCTATGTTTCGCTTTCGCTTACATAAACAAAATATAAAATAAGCCTTCCGTCCGATTAGTAGTGGTCTGCTCAGTACATTACTGCACGTACACACCCACCCTATCAACGCAGTAGTCTTCTGCGGGACTTTTAAGAGCTTAACGCTCGGAGAGAATTTGTTTCAAGGCGAGTTTCCCACTTAGATGCTTTCAGCGGTTATCTCTTCCAGACATAGCTACTCAGCTAGTGCCACTGGCGTGACAACTGACACACTAGCGGTCTGTCCATCCCGGTCCTCTCGTACTAGGGACAGCTCCTTTCAATTCTCTAACACCTACGGCAGATAGGGACCGAACTGTCTCACGACGTTCTGAACCCAGCTCGCGTACCGCTTTAATTGGCGAACAGCCAAACCCTTGGGACCTGCTCCAGCCCCAGGATGCGATGAGCCGACATCGAGGTGCCAAACCTCCCCGTCGATGTGGACTCTTGGGGGAGATAAGCCTGTTATCCCCGGAGTACCTTTTATCCGTTGAGCGATGGCCTTTCCATACAGGACCACCGGATCACTAGGACCTACTTTCGTATCTGCTCGACATGTCCGTCTTGCAGTTAAGCACCCTTATGCCCTTACACTCTACGGCTGGTTTCCACTCAGCCTGAGGGTACCTTCGTGCGCCTCCGTTACTCTTTGGGAGGCGACCGCCCCAGTCAAACTGCCCGCCTGACATCGTCCCAGAGCCGGTTTCACGACTCGTGGTGAGAACAATCAATTCTTTAGGGTGGTATTTCATATTTTGCCTCCACTCTAGCTAGCGCTAAAGCTTCTATGGCTCCCACCTATGCTACACAAAAAAACCAATTGCTCTATATCAAGTTACAGTAAAGGTTCACGGGGTCTTTCCGTCTTGCCGCAGGAACACGGTATCTGCACCGCGACTCCAATTTCGCTGAGCCTCCAGTCGAGACAGTGGGGAAGTCGTTACGCCATTCGTGCAGGTCGGAACTTACCCGACAAGGAATTTCGCTACCTTAGGACCGTTATAGTTACGGCCGCCGTTTACCGGGGCTTAAATTCGAAGCTTCAAACGGTTACCCGTCTTGACCTCTCCTCATGACCTTCCGGCACCGGGCAGGCGTCAGACCCTATACATCTTCTTACGAATTTGCAGAGTCCTGTGTTTTTGTTAAACAGTCGCTACCCCCTGGTTTGTGCCCCCGTCCTCAGCTCGGTTTCGTTTGCGTCCACCTCACCTACTAACGGGCTACTTTCTTCCGAAGTTACAGTAGTATTTTGCAGAGTTCCTTAACTGGAGTTCTCTCACGCGCCTGAGGATACTCTCCTCGCCCACCTGTGTCGGTTTCCGGTACGAGTTGATACTAAACTCGCGTTCCTAGATTTTCTTGTGCGCATAGAATCAGATGACTTTAAAGGACTTTACTCCTTACGTCTCGGCTCTCAGAGATAACTGTGAATGGGGTTTACCTCATCCACACTCCTACGACCTTTCACCACCATCCGTCAGGTGGTTCATCGATTCTTTCGCAGTCCCTAGTTCGCTCATAACGTTTAGCACCAAGTAGAGGAATATTAACCCCTTCTCCATCGCCTACGCTCTCTATAGCCTCGGCTTAGGTCTCGACTAACCCTGCCCGGACGAACCGTGTGCAGGAACCCTTGGGCTTACGGCGGAGGGGATTCCCACCCCTCTTATCGCTACTCATGCCAGCAGCAGCTCTTGTCATACCTCCACGTGTGCCTACGCTCACGCTTCACCGGCTTAGACAATGTTCCCCTACCACGCCACAGTGACTCGCACTGTAGCATTCGCAGCTTCGGTTCTATACTTCAGCCCCGTTACGTTTTCGGCGCAATACCCCTCGACCAGTGAGCTGTTACGCTTTCTTTAAAGGATTGCTGCTTCTAAGCAAACCTCCTGGTTGTCTGGGGAGTATCACATCCTTTCCCACTCAGTATAAAATTTGGGACCTTAGCTTGCGATCTGGGTTCTTACCCTTTTGACGACGAAACTTATCTCCCGCCGTCTGCCTCCTATGGGATTCAATTCTTCGGTATTCGGAGTTTGATAGGGGTTGGTAACCCGGTAAGGCCCCTAGCCCAGTCAGTGCTCTACCTCCGAAGATTCTCCATAAGACGCTACCTAAATAGCTTTCGGGGAAAACCAGCTATCACGCAACTTGGTTGGCCTTTCACCCCTAGACACAACTCATCCGAGACCTTTTCAACGGGCACCGGTTCGGTCCTCCACGTCCTGTTACGAACGCTTCAACCTGGTCATGCCTAGCTCGTCGCGTTTCGGGTCTAGTACCGACAACTCATTCGCCCTATTCAGACTCGCTTTCGCTACGGCTCCCCTTCTTTAAGGTTAACCTTGCTATCGACACTAACTCGCTGGCTCATTATGCAAAAGGTACGCGGTCAGGCATTGTCCTTGACGGACCATAGCCCTCCCACTGCTTGTCAGCACACGATTTCAGATTCTATTTCACTCCCCTTGGCGGGGTTCTTTTCACCTTTCCCTTGCGGTACTACTTCGCTATCGGTGACATGCTCGTATTTAGCCTTAGATCATGGTGGACCCAGATTCCCACAAGGCGTCTCCGACCCCGTGGTACTTGGGATACCTCTAACTGCTGATTCAATTTCGCTTACAGGGCTTTCACCTTCTTTGGCCAATCTTCCCAGATTGTTCTGCTATCTATCAGCTCGTATATTGAGGTCCCGCAACTCCTATCAAATTACTTCAATAGGTTTAGGCTTCTCCCGTTTCGCTCGCCACTACTCGGGGAATCTCGTTCTTGATTTCTTTTCCTCAGGGTACTTAGATGTTTCAGTTCCCCTGGTATCGCTTCCTTAACCTAACTTTACTCGGTTAAGGATCATGAGACTTTACTCTCATGGGGTTGCCCCATTCGGACTCGTGCAGCTCAACGCTCGTTTGACAGCTCCCTGCACTCTTTCGTGGTCTTCTCCGTCCTTCATCGCCGGTCATGTCCCTAGGCATCCGTCTTGTGCTGTTTAAGTCGCTTATTGCTATAATAATATTCAACGCATCCCTCTAAACCCTATGACAAATCTACGATCCATCATTTGGGCTTAAAAGACTTACGTCTTCTTTCCTATCTATTACTGCTTTTTCGCTTACGCCTATTTATTATCCTAGTTTTTTTCTAGTTAGTTTTTACTCGTGAGAGTCCTCGTTTTTATTTCTAAAATCTATTTCCAAAAACTTGATCGCTTCTTTCCATAAATTCTAAAAACTTCTTCTTAGACTCTTTCTTTGCGCGCTTAAAAAAGTATTTCTACTCCTTCAAGCGATACTCTATGTTCCAGTTTCTTTCTTGCAAGTTCGTGTAATTGATTTTTCCATCCATTCTTAAAAACTTCTTACAGCTCCTAAAAATAAATTTCTTTAAGTTCAATCACACTACTCAAAAAGACTTTCATTTTTTTGATTTCGATCTTGATTTCGCTAAAAATCAAAATCTCGTCAAACCTAGTTTCTCACTTTAAATAACCTTACGGTTCTTGCTCTTTTAAAAAAACATTTCTGCCATTTCAAAAAACAAAAACCAAAGACTACCTAAAGTCTCTTTTTTACACTCTATTCTATTGTCAAAGAACATTTGGTTTAGATGCTCGTCTTTCGACAAAACAACCAGCCAAAAAACCTTTTTAAACTTAAAAATCGATAACTCTAAAATTCGCAAAAAATCTTTATCCGCTTAAACTCTCAAAACCTGCCCTCGCTTTTTCGTCGGGTCATCTGCCACCACGCAGTTTATTTTTTGTTTAGACAAGGAAGTTTTTTTCTTCCCAAGGAGACTGGCCATCAAGGCCGTCGACGAAGGGAGAAAAAAACTGACGAAGTATAAACTAAAAAGAAACAAGTGGTGGGCCTAGAAAGACTTGAACTTTCGACCCCACGCTTATCAAGCGTGTGCTCTAACCAACTGAGCTACAGGCCCTTTATTTCGCTTCAAAACAGCAATTCTACTTCGTCTGAATTTTAAAATCTCGCTCGATGTACATCTATGTACACCTCGCTCGATTTTTAAATTCATCCTCGTATAATTGCGTTTTGAAGCGAACTAACTATAAATTGGCTTCGCTTCGAACACCCTTTTAATTTTTTTAAGCGCGAATCTTTTGAAAGAGAAAGCGGACTACAAACTTAACCATTAACTCTTTTTACTTTTTAGCTAGCTTCATCGTGTCTTCAGCGCGTTCTTGTTAGAACCTCTATCTAGGTTTACTTCGATTTTAAAGACTCTTTAATTTTAAGTTTTTAGAAGAGTTCGCTTTTTCTCTTAAAATTATGTTCTCTATTCTTTTCTTCCTAAACATCATTCGCTCTACACTTCTTCACTAACCGTGACCTTTTTTTCGTTATCTAGAGTTTATTGAAACTTTAAACCTTCATGTTAATTCCAGGCCTAAAATTCCCTCTAAAATAACGTTCCTTAGAAAGGAGGTGATCCAGCCGCAGGTTCCCCTACGGCTACCTTGTTACGACTTCGCCCCAGTCACCAACCCCACCTTCAACGTAGGCCCCCTTACGGTTAGCCTTTTCGTTTTCTGGTTGAGTCAGCTCCCATGGCGTGACGGGCGGTGTGTACAAGGCCCGGGAACGTATTCACCGCGGCGTGCTGATCCGCGATTACTAGCGATTCCACCTTCATGAAGTCGAGTTGCAGACTTCAATCCGAACTGAGATCGGCTTTTTGAGATTTGCTCCGTGTCACCACTTTGCTTCCCTCTGTACCGACCATTGTATTACGTGTGTCGCCCTGGGTGTAAGGGCCATGAGGACTTGACGTCATCCCCACCTTCCTCCGTGTTAACCACGGCAGTCTGTCTAGAGTGCCCAACTTAATGCTGGCAACTAAACATAGGGGTTGCGCTCGTTGAGGGACTTAACCCGACATGCCACCACACGAGCTGACGACAGCCATGCAGCACCTGTCACTTTGTCGTATTGCTACGAAAGCCGTATCTCTACGGTTGTCAAAGGATGTCAAACCCAGGTAAGGTTCTGCGCGTTGCTTCGAATTAAACCACATAATCCACCGCTTGTGCGGGCCCCCGTCAATTCCTTTGAGTTTTAGTCTTGCGACCGTACTTCCCAGGCGCGGTACTTATCGCGTTAGCTCCGGATCGGCAGGGGTCAACTCCCACCAATCCTAGTACCGATCGTTTACAGCGTGGACTACCAGGGTATCTAATCCTGTTTGCTCCCCACGCTTTCGCAGTTGAGTGTCAGTCATCGTCCAGGTTGCCGCCTTCGCCTCTGATGTTCCTCCCGATCTCTACGCATTTCACCGCTACACCGGGAATTCCGCAACCCTCTCCGATACTCTAGTCCCACAGTTTCCAAGGCACTTCCTGAGTTAAGCTCAGGGATTTCACCCCAGACTTATAAGACCACCTACCTGCCCTTTACGCCCAATAATTCCGAGCAACGCTTGCACCCTTCGTATTACCGCGGCTGCTGGCACGAAGTTAGCCGGTGCTTCCTCTATGGGTACCATCAATCTCATAAGCTATTCACTTATGCCTTTTTGTCCCCATCGACAGAGCTTTACAACCCGAAGGCCTTCTTCACTCACGCGGCGTGGCTGCGTCAGGCTTTCGCCCATTGCGCAAAATTCCCCACTGCTGCCTCCCGTAGGAGTCTGGACCGTGTTTCAGTTCCAGTGTGGCTGATCATCCTCTCAGACCAGCTACTGATCATCGCCTTGGTAGGCTTTTACCCCACCAACTAGCTAATCAGACGCAGGCTCATCTTAAAGTGCAGGCCCTTGCAGGCTCGCTTTCCCAATCAAGTCATCACAACTTGCTTGACCTATCTAGTATTAGCCCGCCTTTCGGCAGGTTATTCCAGGCTCTAAGGTAGATTACCCACGTGTTACTCACCCGTGCGCCACTTTACTCTGTATTGCTACATTTCACGTTCGACTTGCATGTGTTAGGCACGCCGCCAGCGTTCGCTCTGAGCCAGGATCAAACTCTCATGTTTTTTAAACATTTTATTTACACATCAATTTCTTCCACGATTCCTCGTGGCTTCTACTTGATGTCAATTCGTTTGAAACCCTGACCTCAAACAATTCAAATTCTTCATCGGACTTGCTCGAGGTCGAGTCTGTTTGTCTCGAATTTAGAATTGCTTCCAAATTTCTAAACAATCAGGCCCGCTTCCTCTTTCAAACTATCCGCGCATTTTTTCGACCTTAATCCTTTAATAAAAATTAAAATCCAAAAAACACACAGACAAACAATTCTTGCTTTTGTGTCGTTATCTATCTTTAAGTTGTCAAAGAACAAGCCGAAAAAAGGCCGAGCAATGAGGATTCATCAAAGCTCGCGCCGTTGCAAGAAAGAAATGCTTCAATATTCTGAATTATTTTTTAGGAAGCTAAAACGACGACCCTATTCCCTTGATCCCGATATTGCGCCGAGCCATTCCGATGTCGGCTTAATTAATTTTCGAGATAATAGGTCAAAACAGCCTAAAACAAACCATCCTTCACAAGAAATCTCGCCAGATTCTTTTAAAATCTTTTGATTCAGGCGTACCAATTTGCTCTCAATAGTATCGACCTGGGTCACAATCTTAATTTTTTCGCGATTTTTCAGTTCTCGCTTGAATCGAAGGGTCGCCTCAAGGACTACCGTTGATATTTTTCCCTTCAGCACATCTTCCAACCCGTAACCACGCTCGGTAACCATCTCCCAACGTGCTTCTTCAAACAGCGCCATGTACTGGGCATTGTTCACGTGACCGAAAGAATCGAGATTCCGTTCTTTAATCACCGTTGAATATTCATGAACCTGTCCAAACATGTGAGGAGCATACTCAATTCACTAAAATAAGAACAGATCAACATTTCCCTTTCGTAGCCGAAATCACAAACATTTTGCACCAAACCCCGCGCCGTGCGAAAAATTGAAGATGGAGTCTTATTTTCACCAAATCGCCGACGCCCTTTCTTCGGCACTCAATAATCTAGGTGTAAAAGTAGCACCCCATGATTTAGAAACACCACCCGATCGCACTATGGGCGACATCGCGTTTCCCTGTTTCAAATTAGCGAAAGCAGAAAAAAAAGCCCCGCAACAAATTGCTGCAAATTTAGCAAAACAACTTTCAGGGCAAGCAGGATTAGAAAAAGTCACAGTCAGCGCATCCGGACCTTATGTGAATTTCACAATTCCTGCAAACAACGCCTGGACAGATTTCGTCGAAGAAATTCATAAAAACCCAAATTTCGGCGCCCGAAATGAAAAATCGCGTGGCACCTGGGTGTGGGAATACAGTTCACCCAATGTCGCCAAGCCGTTCCAAATTTATCACCTGCGCGTGACCATCGTCGGATCGACGCTAGCAAAAATTTCTAAATACCGTGGCTATAACACCGTTCGCATCAATCATTTGGGCGACTGGGGCACGCAATACGGAAAACTCGCCGTGGGGTTGAAGAAATACGCGTCCACCCTTCCGGCGGTTTGGACACTCCACGATTTGGTGCGAATTTACGTTCAAATCCATAAGGATATGGAAACCGATCCGCAAATCGAAGTGGAAGGACAGGCGGCGTTTCGACGACTAGAACAAGGCGATCCCGATATGATCGCTGTTTGGAAAAAGTGCATCGAAACATCCCTACAATCGTTTCATGAAGTCTACAAAATGTTTGATGTGGAGTTCGATCATTTCTGGGGCGAATCCTTTTATCAAAAACAATTGGCGCCGCTTTTAGAAGATTTAAAGAAAAGAAAGATCCTCGTGCAAAGCGAAGGCGCTTGGGTTGTTCCTGTCACCACACGCGATGGCCACGAAATTCCGCCGTGTATTTTGGAAAAAAGCGACGGGGCAACCATCTATGCAACGCGAGATATTGCCGCAGCATTGTACAGACAACAGCAATTTCATTTTGATCGAATGAGCTATGTCGTCGGCAAAGAACAACTTTTTCACTTTGAACAAATATTCGGCGTGTTGCGCGCGATGGGCTGCGAATGGGAATCCCGCTGCGAGCACATCGCTACGGGGACCTACCGTTTTCAAGGCGCGAAGATGTCCACGCGCAAAGGGAACTTCGTCACACTTGAAGAAGTGCTGACCTTGTGCCGCGAAAAATCGCTGGAACTAATCCAATCGCGCGAACAAACTGCGCAAGATTCGAACGAATCGCGACTGGATCAACAACTGATTGCCGAACAAGTTGCGATCGGCGCACTCGTTTTTGCCGACCTGAGTACGGATCCAAATAAAGACTTGGAATTCGACCTGGAAAGAATGATTTCTTTTGAAGGCGAAACTGGACCGTATCTGCAATATGCCTACACACGATGCAATAGCATTCTGCGAAAATCAGGACTGCAAAACTTTGCGCAGGTGAATTGGAAACAATGCGCAAACTTGGCATCCAGCCCTACCGAAATCTTGCTGATTAAACAACTGGGCCGATTTCCGCTGATTTTAGAACGCGTCCTTGAATTGCGTAAACCGTCGCAGCTAACGACCTATCTGGTGGACCTGGTAAAAGATTTCAATGCGTTTTATCGCGACTGTAAAGTCATTCAAGAAGATCAGCCAGACTTAACGCTTGCGCGACTAGCGATTGTTCATGCTGCCAAAGAAATTCTTGGCAAAGGGCTTGGTTTCTTGGGAATGCCAAAGCCGGAACGGATGTAAAAACAGATATCAGAGTAAAGATCAAAGCCACAGATCAAAGAGTGAGAGTTGAGAGTAAAGACAAGCGTTAGAGTGGAGATTAAGGATTCCTAGTTTGAATCGTTTGATGAATTGAACTATTCTCGAGCCATGAATAAAAATATCATTTTAGTAAGTATTTTGATCGTTGGATCACGGATCGCGATTGCTTCTGCGGACACGACCTCGCGGGCAATTGAAAATTCAAAATTTGATATCTCTTCTGGGCAAACGTTAACCATACGCAACCTCAATGGGTTGATTAAGCTAGTTTCTGGCGCAAAAGAAAACACAGTGAACATTGAAAAGAAACATTTTGGACCAACCTGCAAATTTAATATCGAACAGAAACCAAGCGAAGTAGTGATTGCAGTAACGAAAGATGATTTCACTTCTGATTCTTGCGCGGCGGATTTGAAAATTAATGTCGATGGCACACCCAAAACATCGTTGATGGCAGGCAATGGCAGTATTGCCATGTCAGGAGACTATGGTCCGACAACATTAACACTTGGAAATGGGAACGTCAGCTGGAACGGATCGTCTCAATCCCTTTCCATTCAATCTGGAAACGGAAATTTGTCCGTTTTATTTACAAAAATTAACGGTCAAACGAAATTGCAAATCCAATCTGGAAACGGCGACGTCGACATTCAGCTTCCCAAGCAAACCAAAATTCATATCCTGTCAAAAATGGGAATGGGAACATTTGAAAATAAGCTGGCCGTCGACCCCAGCGCGCCAGTTGACCTACAGCTACTGTATGGAAATGGGAAAGCATCCGTTCACGACTAAATAAAAATAACGAATCAAATTTTCAACGAGTTTCATTTGTTTATTCACTTATCACAATCGAATTGTGTAACAAAAACGTTGGGAACTTGTTCGTTCGAGTTTATCATTTGGAACACATGTCACCGCTAACAACTTTGCGACTCTGTATTCAGTCTTTCGATATCTCGAAGCGTTTTTCGTCTTTGGAAGAATTGCGCCGACAATTTCGCGATCAAATCCGTGGGGCAGTCGACCGCGGCGCGAACGTCGTGTTGCTTCCCGAATTCAGCGTCTATGCCGCGGCACAATTGTCCGGTTCGCAAGACCCATTTAAAATTGGAAGTTTTTTTTGGAATGAAGTTGTACCCGAAATCGCGGACCTTTCGCGTGCAAAGGGCGTTTTAATTGTACCAGGGTCGGCACCCTATGGTGCGGGCAAAAAACCTGAAAATAGCGCTGCTTTTGTGGTGGAAGGCCAAGTTTTTCGCCAGCCAAAATTAACCTTGACCCACTGGGAACATGAATACAAACCAGGTGATCAACTTCACGTGGTGCGCTGGAAAGGCCTGACCTGGGTCACTTTGATTTGTTTCGACGTCGAACAGCCAGAAATTTCAAGCTATCTAAAAAAACATGTGAAACCAAACGTCGTTTTGGTGCCTTCGGCCACTTCTGATACCTACGGAAGCGAACGCGTACACCGCTGCGCTGGCGCTCGGGCCGTAGAACTTGGCGCGGCCTGCGCAATTAGCCCTTTAGTCGGAGTTGACCTCAAAAATCCACTGGTCGATCGAAATGAAGGGGCAGCCGCACTTTATTTGCCATCGCAACGCGCGGTCGAATCTGCCCCTGTTCAGCAAGTGTCGCCGTATTGGACTTCCGGCACGCACGAATTTTGGGTTGATATTCATCCAGAAGTGCTTTTGAAATTAAAAACTCCCGATAAAGAAGACACACGTCCCTATCTTGAACACTGTTCTGTCGACACATTAAAAATTACTCGTTCCGGGGATCGTGAGTGACCCAACCGGAAATTTATTTGTGCGCGCTGGCGTCGAACCTTTGTTTTGCTGCGGCCAGCATTTATTTCACTAAGTACACAAAAAAATATTCGTCGATCTGGATGAACCAAGTCAAAAGCACAGTCGCATTTTTTGCATTTTGCGCAGCATGGGCTTCGACTGAATCTTTCTTTCCAATTAGTGTAAACGCTTGGGCGTCGTTTATTTTCAGCGGATTCATGGGTCTTTGTGTCGCTGACATTTACATGTTTCGTTCTTACGCAACACTTGGACCGGCACGATCGCTGGTGTTGTTTAGTTTTCAACCGTTCATTCTAGCAAGCTATGGATATTTTATTTTGGGACAGACCATTTCAAAAGTTCAGCTGATTTCAATCCTGATGCTTTTTTCTTGTTTTGGACTTTTGGTGATGGAGCGTTCAAAATTACACGGGAAATGGGACATAAAAAGTTTTGTCTGGGCTTTTTTTGGTGTTGTTTTTGATGCGGTAGGAATTATTTTTACGCGAAATGCATTTGAACACGCACCGGGTGTTGGACCATTTCAAGCAAATGCGACACGAATTGTGGGCGCACTCCTTGGCTTTTTGATCATCAATCCCAGAAGCTATAAGAAAATGGCACGTGATTTTCGAGTGATGTTGCCGTTAGACCGCGTCTCGGTGATCGGTGCCAGCTTAATTGGAACTTTTTTAGCATTAGCACTCTATTTAACGTCATTGAAATATGCACACCTTGCTAGTTTGTCGTGCGTGAACATCACCGCGCCCGTTGTTCTTGCGGCCGCGGAATCGATCCGCGAAAGAAAATGGCCAAGCGTGTATTTAGTTTGCGGACTAATCCTTTTTGCAGCGGCAATTTTAGTATTGTCGTTTTATTAGTTCCACTCGATCCATTTCAAAAAGTTCGTTAGCTTGACGGTTTTTAAAAATGGCTGTAGCTAGTGCACATGTTCAGCAACATCGTACCAACAGCTTTTCATCGATTTTCATTCAGGCCTTTTTGTGCGCTCATTGCCGCTATATTTCCTGCTGCTTCGTTCGCAGCAAGCAACGGAACCCAACTTTCACCCGGTGTTTACGACGAAAGCACAGGCAGCACTCTCCAAGCAATCTGTTTAGAGTGGAGCAGTAATCAAGAGACCTGCAATAAGTTGCAATTTTCCGTAACCACGAACGACAAGGTCGATATCATCTCTTCGATCATTGACAATAATAATGCACCTCAACTGACAGTGCCTGGCTCCGCCCCCGTATCGGCGCCCGCTGGTGGTGACGACTCGATTGCAATTACAAAAAAAGCGTGGAGTGACCATTTGGGCGCCATGATCGGGGTCACGACAGGATTGTTGGGTGCCGGTCTGACTTTAGGTTCAGTCACTGGGTACAAGATTCCAGGTCGGCCAAAGATTTCAGAATCACAGAATTTGTCTGAAAATCTGCCGAACCCCAACGGATACATTTATGGAATAACGATCGTGAATGAAGACATTCCGTATGTGAACAGCCTAAACTTGAGAGTGTGGACGACGTTCTTTGATTCGGCGTCGTCTTACAGCCCTGAAGCGAGAGTTCAGCTTTTTGTGAGGCTGATGAACTATGCTTCGTCGACCGACCCGAACTTACTTCAAGCCTTTGGACTTTGGGGCAACGGAACCAATCTTACTACTCCACCGAATATGACGTTGGTACGCATTGAGTATCAGCCGAATTATAAAAATTCACCGAACGCGATTCAAAATTCAGGCGCAAGTGGAAACTATCAAAATTACACCGTAAAAAACAGCAGCTACAACTTCGTTTTTGTGCCCAATGACGAAATAGCCCAATATCAGCAGTACATCACGAATACTCAGCAAGCCAATGCGCGTGCGCTAAAATGGTGGCGACAGGATCAAGCCTTTTACTATTCTGCAGTGATTGGTGGAACCATACTGGTTGCCCTGACCCCGCTGATCGTCGATGGTTTACGCGATTTGAACAATGTTGTTTCCAGAAAATCAGTGATTGGAAAAAACAGGCGCATCATAAAAGAATGGACCGATGCTTGGGGCGCAATCTTCAACAAGGGACAAACTCAGGCCATCCCCGTTCACGATAAAATTTATGATGCGATGGTGAAGGAAATCCGATTGAAATTTGCGAAATAGCAACGGTGCTATTGTCGAATGTAAGCGGCTGGTTTTGTTTCCGCGGGCTTACGTTGCTGAGTGGCCACTTGGTAAGCATCCTGCAACTGCTTTTTGGTTCCAGCGACAGCAGATTTTATCGCTGGATCGTTTATGCCAGAACATTGAGATGTTAAAGCTGATAATAATTCATTCAAAATTTGCTGTGGAGTCCGGACGTTGACAGATGTCTGTGGTGGTTTCGACATATTTTGCTTTTTCTGTTCAACTTTAAGCAAGGTCAATTTCACGACATAAACAGAGGCCATGCTTTGAATACGGTTAATGATCTCTTTTTTCAAAACATTCTTAGACTCGTCTCCAGTGGCTTCGCTTGGCTTAATGGATTGGAAAACAGAACCTTTTGGTGGTGTAGACGAAAAATGAGTTGCCCCGCCTTCTTCGCCTTCGAAAGATTCACTCTCTTTTTTATAAGTTAGATATAGATTTTTGTCGTCTGGTAACCGAATCTGCAAAGCATGATTGGGATCGGTCAGGGGCTGCGAGGGCATAAAATAAGCTTTGTTTCCGTGGTAAATGTAATAGCCACCGCTGGAATAAAGCACTAAGTCGTCGCGATCGTTCACGTTGTAATCAAAAACCGGCTGATCGTCGTCCAAAGTCGATGCCCATATTGCGCGATAGCATGCCATCACATCTTTAATATTGGTCTGAGCCAAAGATTCGTTCGAATAAAAGGAAGTCAGCCCGATGGCAAAAACAAGCATTCTTGCGCAGAGACCAAACTGAGTTTTGTTCGTCCCTGCCATAAGTTTTAGTATCCGATTCGCTTGAGATATTCGTTTACGAACTTTGGACGTTCGGTATTGGAATCTGATTTCCCGCGTTTGATGGCATCGATTGCTTCCTCAAACATAACCTTGCGTATTTCACTTAATTCTTTTTCCAATTTCTTTGTTAAAACTTCAAGTTGTTCGCGGGTTTCGCGTTCATTGGCTAACACTTGATTGATCTTTGTAACTTCAGCCTCGGCTGCTTGGCGGATTTCCTGAATGGCAGCATTCGATTGCTTTTTTTCTAAGTCGATGAATTTTTGCGTGTTCTTGCGGTGTTCGCTCAACGCACTGATCGCTTCAATTTTTAACTGTTTTTCTTTTTCGAGCTCAGCGTTTAAAAAATTAATCTCTTTATGACTTTTTTCAATTTCTTCGTTGCACATTGCAACTTGTCCTTGCAATAGTTCGCGTTCCATCCGCTGATCGGATTCAATTGCACGCAATCGACTTTCGATCGCAGATTTTTCAGCTTGAATTTTTTCGACGTCAAAACGAATTGCATCCAACGCGATCAAGGCATCCGTGCGCTTTTCGTGCCATCCCTGCAGGGACTGCCGTGCTTCGTCGAGGGTTCCCAACAGCTCGCCCAATTTTGAATCTTTGAATTCGGGACGCATCCTTGCTCCTGTTTTTTGCATTGCAACTTAGTCTGCAATAGCTACTCGTCTTAAATATCGGAAAGCGACGTCGGGTTAACGAGGGAAACGTTTGCCGAGTTCGGTCAAACGATCGACGGTGATTTCCGTCCAGTCGTGGAAAGCAGCCAAGGCGCTAGGATGAGCGTCTTTGATCGGCGAACAATGGCGAATATGAATAAAGGGAATTTTTGCCGAAATCACCGACTGAATTCCAGCAGGAGAATCTTCGAACGCAAGAACTTCGTCGTGCTTCAAACCCAATCTTTCTATCGCATATAAATAAGGCTCGGGCATCGGTTTGCTGCCAGGATATTCCCCCGCCGCATAAATAGAATGAATCCAACGGTCCAAGCCATGGTGCACAAGCAGGTCTTCCACTTCATCTCGTTCCGAACCAGTCACAATAGCCAACGGATAATGGAGGTGTAATTCTTTAAGTGCTGGCACCACACCGGGCACCAAGGGTACACCCAAGTCACGCAGGCGTTTGTATTCGCTTTTGAGCGCTTTTTTGAGGACCTGCATGTCTAAATGGGGAAAATCCTGTTTGAGGGTCGCCATCGCCGCGTCCCAGGTTCGACCGACAATGGCATCGCGATAGACCACCTTAAAAGGCCACTGATTCTGCCGAAATACGTTTTCAATTGCGTCGGAAGCAAGGCGTTCGCTGTCCACCAAAGTTCCATCGAAGTCAAGCAGAAGTGCCTTCCAACTACCCATAGGCCCACAGAGTGAGCCATTTTCGGGCACTTTTGAAGCTATTTTCACAAAAAAGAAAAAAAACCACTTGCAGGGTTTGAAAATTATCCCTAAATTTTTGGAAACAGGAGAAACATTCAAATGGCAAAAACCAAAAGTAAGAAGTATTCATTCATTAACGAATTGTATGAAAGCGTCCTCAATATCGCTGAAGTCAGCCGCACTGGCACAGTGAAATTGAAACGTGCAGATCTGAAGCAAGTATTAGAAGACACCTTCACAAAAGGTGCAAAGCTTGCAGCAAGCGGCGAACGCGTTCGTTTCCCAGTCATCGGCGTTCTTGCTCGTCGTGAAGTAAAGTCACGTAAAGCAGGCAAAGGCGTTAACCCATTCACAGGCGAAGAAATCATGGTTAAGGCACGTCCTGAATCAAAGAAGCCACGTTGGTCTTTCCCAAAGAACTTGAAGGAAACCTTCGCTAACAAGAAAAACTGGTAATTTTAAGCTTATTTTAAGCAAAAAGGGAGCTGTGGTGTTTTGCCGCAGCTCCCTTTTTTATTGTAGCTAAACGGCACCATCAAGTTTATTTCCTTTGCCGAAGTGCACCACGAAGCTTTTTCCTTTGCCGAAGTGCCCCATGAAGTTTATTTTTCATTTATACAAGGAAGCATTTTTTTACGCGACCAAGACGTACAACAAGTACGTCGCGGGAGCTTAAAAAAATGATGCCGACGTAGAAATGGAAAAGAAACGAATGGGTTTCAGGATTTACCATTATTGGAGGAGTAGCAGTAGCTGGCGGGTACGCTGGGCCCTAGCCCTCAAAAAAATCACCTACGAAGCCGTTCCCATCAACTTGCTGAACGACGACACCTTAAGCCCCGAATACTTAGCGAAAAACCCCGCTGGAACAGTGCCAACCCTAGAAGTCATCCAGGCCGATGGATCAAGCCATTTCATCCTAGAATCACTGGCAATATGTGAATATTTGGAAGAAGGGTTTCCATCTCCCCCCCTTTATCCATCCAATTCCATAATGCGGGCACAGGCACGGGCGTTTGCGGAATATGTAAATTCTGGGATTCATCCGCTCCAAAATCTTTCGACCCTGGAACTTTTGCAGGACAAATTGGATGAAAATCAACGACGAGCATTTGCTCGAGTTGCCATCGAAAAAGGATTAACGACTCTGGAAGCATTGGCAAACGAACAACCTGGTCCTTACTGCTATGGAGAACACCTGACGATCGCGGATCTTTGCTTGGTTCCACAGCTGTACAACGCACGACGCTTTGAGGTCGATTTAAAGCAGTTTCCGCGACTACTAGCCATTGAGTCCAACGCGCTACAGCACGAGTCAGCACAGGCTTCCCACCCCACCCGTTTCGAACCTGCAGCCCCGTCAAAGAAATGATGCGAGTTGGGTAACAGAACTACTTTGAGACCAGGGTGACTGTGTTAGCATTTTCATTGATGTGGAATAAATTGCCCACCCGAACTGTTTTTGCGTTGGTACTAGGATCAACATTGTCCCTTGCTGTGAACGGCTGTAGTGCAAAACAAACGCCGACTCCACCGCCACCTCCGGTACTGGAACAATATCCATTGGAAGCCCCACCACTTCAAAACTGTCGATTTCAAAACCCAAATCCAGTGTATTCATTGAACCAACCAATACAAATCGATCAGGTTTTATGCGATCAGGGTGTGCCGCTTTCGTCGCAAGTCTTGAATGCAACCCCACTGCCCACCGGAATCTTGTTTGATTCCAGTACGCTTCAGTTGGTTGGAACACCGTCGACGACAACGTCCCATACTTTATATCAAGTTTATTTAGAAAATTCTGCTGGTTACGTGATCATCCCCTTGCAGATCACAGTGCAGTAACTTACTAATGAGTTCTTGAAACTCATGAATTACATCCTTTGTACTTTGCTTGCTTTTACCTGGATGGCTGCGCCAGCGCACGCCGAACAAAAACTTTTGCGTTGGGCTGCGGACGCTGAAAGCGGCGCGCCTTATGTTTTTGTCGACCCGAATGATCCAAACAAGATGGTCGGCTTCGAAAAAGAAATCATGGACGCTGTCGCACGCGAAATGAACCGCAAACTGATGTTTGTTCAAAATGCGTGGGAAGGATTGATCCCTGGCCTAAGCCGGAGCGATTACGATGTCGCTGCAAATGGAATTGAAATCACTGAAGATCGAGCAAGAGAAGTTTTATTTAGCGATCCTTACTATGCAACCTTTGAACAGTTGATGGTTCGAACAAATGACAATTCCATCCATGACCTAAAGGATCTAGCTGGCCACAAAGTAGGAACGCTGAAGGCGACACTTGCCCACCACATTCTTGAAACGCAAACGAAGGCTGAGATTCTTTTTTACGAAGAAGAATCAGAAGGATTTACCGACCTTGACCTGGGCAGAATTGATGCGTTTTTTATCGATTACCCCGTTGCACTTTATTATGGGTTTCCAAATAAGAAACTAAAACCTGTCGGTCCACCCATTGGAAAACTGGTCTACGGAATAGCGATGTCCAAGAAGAGTCCTGATCTGAGGGACGAGATCAATCACGCGTTGGTCAAAATCCGCGAATCCGGCGAGTTAGCTGAAGTTTTGGAACGCTGGAATCTTTTGCATCCGGTTACGCAGCAGATGCTGGGATTGCGTCCGAGGGCAGAAGCGAATTCAACTGAATACGATCGCATGCTGAATCAAAAACACGAGGTCACTTTTACAGAACGCATGCAGCGCTATTGGAAAATTGCCCCGTTATTGGCAAAAGGCGCGGCACTGACGATGGGAATTTCCATCTGTGCGATGTTTTTTGCGATGATCTTTGGTTTGGCCCTGGTTGCTGCCCGGCTTTATGGCCCCAAGTGGTTGCACATCATCGCGGTCGCGTGGATTGAGGCAATTCGTGGCACGCCGTTGTTGATCCAGTTATTCCTCATATTTTATGGATTGCCGTACATCGGAATTAAATTCAGTCCGTTTTGGGCTGCAGTCATTGGACTGGGGATGAATTACGGCACGAACGAAGCCGAAAATTATCGTGCCGGAATTGAAGCTGTGCCAAAAAGCCAATTGGAAGCGTCCCAAGCGTTGGCGCTCAAGCCCTTACAGCGTTTTTTCTTTGTCATATTCCCACAGGCTTACAAAATTATTTTGCCACCTGTGACGAACGATTTTATTGCGTTGCTGAAGGATTCATCTTTGGTCAGCATCATCACGATGGTGGAACTGACGACCGAATACACTCAGCTTGCGTCGACCTATTTTGACCACTTAGGGTTGGGACTTTTGGTCGCGCTGATTTATTTCTTGCTGGGCTATCCATTTGTGCGATTGGCACGGCATTTTGAGATGCGGCTGAAAGCAAAAGCGTAATCGATTCTTAGTGGTGATGTCCGCCGGGACCATGAGCGTGGCCGTGCGACAGCTCTTCCGGTGTCGCGTCCCGAATTGCGGTCACTTCCACATCAAATGTCAACGCTTCGCCCGCAAGAGGATGATTTCCATCCAACGTCGCTTCGGCATCATTGATTCCGATCACGCGAAACATAAGCACTTCTTCGTTTGGACCGGTTGCCTGAAATTGATCGCCAACCGCAAGAGTTCCATCGTTTGGAAGTTTTTCGCGCGGCACTTGAATGATCAATTCAGGATCATGTTCGCCGTACGCATCTTTTGCTGCGACATCGATTTTGCGTTGGTCGCCAGCACTCAACAAAGCCAATGCCCGCTCTAAGCCAGGAATGATTTGGGCCGTGCCTTCCATATAGCTAAACGGCTGCGAATCACGGGAAGTATCGATGACTTCGCCTTCGCTGTCCGTTAATGTGTAATGAAACGAAATGACTCTACGTGCTGGTTCCATAGTGGACTAATCAGAACATAATCCACGCTCTAAAGCAACGACAACTGCTGCTGAATTGGGTCCGCCACACCCCGAAAGCTAAGCCGATGTTCGGCACAGGGACCTATTTCACTGAGGGCTTTCCAATGCTGTGGAGTGGGATATCCCTTGTGCTTGGCCAATCCGTATCCCGGAAATTTTTCGTCTAAACTAAGCATATGCCGATCGCGAATGACTTTGGCCACGATCGACGCCACACCAATTAACAATGATCGCGCGTCGCCTTTAATCAGCGGTCGTCCTCGAGGTTTCAAACCCTGTGGCACCATGTGCCCGTCCACCATAATGATGTCAGCTGATGTCGTCGTTTTTTCTAGGTCAGCAGTGGCCCGCTCCATCGCCAAGTGGCTTGCGCGCAAAATATTGATCGCATCGATTTCTTTTGCGCTTGCCGATGCCACACGGACTTGAATGAATGGCGCACACGCCAGAATTTGATCGTGCAGTTCTTCACGTTGTTTGGGTGACAACGCCTTGCTGTCCCCGATTTCCAGCAACCACGGCAAAGCAACGTTTTTTGGCCTTGTTCCCCCTGTCCATCCTGAATCCATTAACCACTTTCGATCGACCCACGCGGCGGCCGCAAAAACAGGACCAGCCAAACAGCCACGTCCGACTTCGTCGATTCCAATAAAGATTTTAGGAGTGGAAAAAAAACCGAGGCTTTCTTCTTCTTCTAAAGAAGCCAGGTATTTTTGCTTTTTCAACACCGAAGCACCCACTGGGTGTTAATTGTGCTTGGTGGCTTTTGCTGCTGCCGAAGCTGCGACAGCTTCGTTCGTCTGGACATCGCGATCGATCTTCGCAGCGCGTCCTTCCAGTTTGCGCAAGTAGTACAATTTCGCGCGACTGACTTTCCCTTTCATGACCACTTCAATTTTCGAAACCACAGGGGAATTCAAAAGAAAAATTCTTTCTACGCCCACTCCGTGCGAAATTTTTCGCACAATGACGGACTTACCCGCACCGTGATTTGATTTGCCGATCACCGTACCCTCAAAAACTTGAATCCGTTCTTTTTCACCTTCTTTAATTCGAACGTGAACTTTAATCGTATCCCCTGGGCCTACTTCAGGATGATTAGATAATTTGTTATTTGCAGCATCGACAGCAGCCAGGGTCTTCCCTAAATTATGGGAATTGTCATAATGCGCTTTGGTGCGTGATTTACGCTTAATTAACTTCTGTGCCATAGTGTGAAACTCCGTGAATCATTAGGTCTAACAAGAGCTTAACGGTAAGACAATCCAAAAGTGAAATTTTGCTAAAATTCCCTACATTAATAAGAAAAAACTATTCTTTTCAGGGTGTTCAAAAAGGTAAAGATGCGAAGACTAAAGAGGCTAAACAGAGCGAGGCGGACATAATGGTACGTTGAGCTCGGTTTAGCCTCTGTTAGACACAGCAGATTTGCCTTTTTCAACGCCCTGAGAGTAAACGATCTAAGATGATAGCCGCAGCAGCCCGCACAGACAGATGATTGTATCCGTCCAGGCCTAGAATAGGCGCTAAAAAGGTGGTCACTTCACTGTAGAACTCCGGGGCAACTCCCCATCCGGTTCCCAATACGATGACCGCGTGATTAGAATCATCCTGACTTGCCCATTTTTCACGAAGCTGTGAATAGCCAACCTGGTTGGCAATGGGCCGAGCATCCGGCATGACCACCTCTAGATTGGGGCCATAAGTCCCGATCAAGAATTCGCGCACTTCTGCAAAGTTGTGCTTCAACTGAATCAGGGACAAAGCGTCGGCGCGATCGGGATGCCATTTCAAAGTTGTTCCGACATTCCAGTAACCTAGAATACGGCCTAAAATATGGTGTTGTTCGTCAGTTGGTGTCACCACAAAAAAGTGCCGAATGCCATAGGTCCGGCAAGTGCGTGAAATATCGTGTAAATCGATGTTTGTCACAGCGGTCGTCACCACCGCACCTTCCCTATTCGTCATCGGATGATGCAACAAAACGACTGAAATATTTTTTCGCTGCTTTTGGGCCAAAAAAGTCATGCTAAGTCTGGTCTTTTCTTTTGGGTCACGACTCGACCTTGTTCTTCACGCCACGATCGAATGGCTTCGTGGTTGCCGCTTAACAGTACATCCGGAACAGTCTTGCCCATGAATTCGCGCGGACGCGTGTACACAGGCGCTTTCAGGGTGGTCGATCCCCACAGCGAGTCTTGAACCAAGCTTTCTTGATTGCCCAATACCCCCGGTATTTGTCGGGCTAAAACGTCGACCAAAACCAAGGCCGGTAATTCGCCGCCGGTTAAAACGTAGTCCCCGATCGAAACTTCCTGGTCCACGCAAAGTTCAATGAATCGTTCGTCGATGCCTTCGTAATGGCCAGAAACTAAAATCAGATCGGAATGGGATAACCATTCTTTCGAATTCGCCTGGCTTAATAATTTTCCCTGCGGTGATAAATAAAGAGTGTGTGGCCGTTTCGCTTCTGGGCTTGCTGCACATTGATCGACGATCGATTTCCACGCGCGGTACAGCACGTCGACCTTCAAAACCATTCCGGGGCCGCCGCCAAATTGAGGTTCATCAACGGTGTGGTGTTTATCTTCGGCAAAATCGCGAATGTCGACGACGTGAAATTCGATGTGACCAACTTCTTGCGCCTTACCAAGCAAGCTTGAATTCAAAACGGATTCAATGACATCTGGAAAAAGCGTAAGAAAATGAACACGCATACTTGAAAAGCGAACGAAAACTACTTAGCCGCTGCGGCTGCAGTTTTCACGAGTTGGGCAACTGTTTCAGAAACTTGTGCGCCCTTAGCTTTCCACGCTTGAATTTTTGCGGTGTCTAGCTTGATGCGTTCAGCACCTTTTGCGTGCGGGAAAAAGAATCCCAATTTCTCTAAATATTTCCCATCGCGCGGCGCGGTTTCTTGCGTAGCGACGACGACATATTGAGGCTTATTTTTTGCGCCCATGCGCTGTAATCGAATTTTTACCATGAAGTAACCCTACGCGGCCGAACCGAAAGCGTCAAGTCAGGAATATCCTGATTTCTATGCAATTTTCTGAACGATTATCTGCCAAAACCCTATTTTTTAGGCAAATAGGTGCCAAAAACAAAATCCCATAAAGGTGAACTCACTCCCCATTTTTCGCCTTTATGGGAAAAATGATGAAGCATGTGATTCTGTTTTAAGTAACGACCGAAGGCAGTGCGCGGTTTAAAGTGATGGGTCGCATAGTGAATGTAGTCATATGCTAAATAGCCTAGGATAAATCCCGAAAAAAATGGAAAGACCTTTGGCACCCCAAAAATCACTTGAAATAACGAGAAAAAAATCACTGCTAAGAAAATAGCCGGCACAGGAGGCATCACCAATCGAGTCCAATCATTGGGATCATCGTGATGAATTCCGTGAAAGATAAAAACGATGCGCTTTCCAATTTTACTATCGGCATTCCAATGAAATAAAAAGCGATGAAGGCAATATTCGGCCAGTGTCCACGTCACAACACCTGCGATGAAAAATGAAAGAATCTCAACAACTGTGATTGTCGGGTTTGAAGCGGCCTTCCACAAGCAATAGCCGACTACAGGCAGCCAAAGAACTAAGGGAACGATTGGATGGACATGAGAGAACTTCTCTAACAACGGGTTCTCGAACATGGGCATACTTTTATACTGACGCATGAAATGCAGTGTAATCAGTCTCGTTTTATAAGACAATGCCATTTCAGCGGCCACGTTTTGTTGACGGGGGTCCGGGCAACCTCATTAAAGACGGAAAAACATGTATGGTTTCACGAATTCGGTTGAATCCGACCTATTGGAAGCATCTTAACCCAGTTCCATTTTCGGAAGACGTCGTTCCGGCCAGCCTATTTCTGAAACACCAGAACTACTTGGTGGTCGATCTAGAAACCCAAAATTTAGTCCAGGACGTCGGCGGATGGGATCACATCGACAAACTGAAAATTTCAGTCGGTTGCGCTTATGATTCCGCGACGAATCAGTACCTCAGTTTTCGCGAAAATGAAATTCCAAAACTGAACGACCTTTGCCAAAACCGCCTGGTCGTTGGTTACAACGTGCGCGGATTTGATTTGATCGTTCTGCAGGCCTACGGTTTGAAACTTCAGGGCCTCGACGTTTTCGACATCATGTATGACGTACAAGCATTAACCAGGCAAAAGTACATGAAACTGGAAACACTGGCGCAAGGAACATTGAACATTGGTAAATCTGCGGATGGCTTGATGGCTGTCGAGTGGTGGAAACAAGGACAAGTCGACAAAATTATCGAGTACTGCATGCAAGACGTGAAAGTCACGCGCGACATTTTCGAGTACGGCCGTAAGAACGGAGTCGTGAAGTTGAAACGCGCAGATGGATCTGTCACCGACGTGAAAGTGAACTGGAACTAACCAGCTGTCATGCAGGCGCGATTGCATAAAATGGTAGGCAAAATGGCCCCACCCGCGCCAATTCCTGACCGCCATTAAGAAAATCAATCACTTATAGGGGTCCTTCTTTTGCTACACTAAACAGGTGGACGCTCTGCGTTCATTTGGAAGACGGAAAGGAAGCCGTATGAGACCCCCGCATCCACTCATTTTATCTGTTTTTTGTTTAATGAGTATCACGTCGTGTGGATCCTCCAGTTCCGGCACGGGCATTTCTGCGGGACCTGCCGACGACTCTCGCGTCACGGCCCGAAGCGAAATTTTTTCACTTTCGACCCCAAAACCAACACCAGGACTGATCGGTGGAGATTCCGTTGATTTCGTCTATGTCGCAGACATCGCATCACCTGCGGGTGCGTCCACGACTGCAGGCGTGCCGGTGCAAGCGACATCCCTTTCTATGAACGCCGCGAACCAAGTCGCAGTTGTTTACAACATGGCCGGACCATCTGTCGGTGGTGCTCTAGAAATCATCGATTTTTCAACACCGTCTAAGCCCAGCATCAAGTCGACGCTGATTTATAAAACTGAAGATTTTACGGATGTAATTCTTGGGAACGGGGTCGCGTATGTCACTGGCGGCGACGACATCAACGGCGCATTGTTGAAAACTTTTAAGATCGATTCGAAAGGTGTTGCGACAGAAACCTACTCGACAACCGTGCAGGGATACATGGGCGTCGCGTTGGCACTGAACGGAAATATTCTTTCCGTAATCACTGGAAACAACGGCGGCGTTTATCAGTACAACGTTCAGAATCCTGCTTCACCAGTGGCATTAGGCACATATTCGATAAACGACGCGACGGATGCATTTTATTTTCAATCCGGTTTGTACGTTCTGGGAGTGAATTCGCAGCCAGGCATTTTTGCTTTGAATACCGCCGGCAGTGGCAGCTTTAGCTTGGCCGCGGTTTTTTCAAGTGGGCTGGACGCAGCACCAGCGCGCGCAGTGGTCGATGGAAATTTTGTGGTCACGACGGCGTCGTCAAACCAGCTGGGTGTCTATTCCCAAAATCATGCGGGAACATTTTCAAGTGTCGGGGCAACCGCTCTTCAAGGCGATGGAAACGGCTTAGCAGCTGTGAACAATGCCGCGTTTCTAGCACAGGGTTATGTCGGATTGGAATGGGCAGATCTTTACGGCTCGATGAATCCAGCGCCCACTTGGTCTAATTTGCCAAAGGGCGTGACTGCACCGGCTAATCCATCGGTGTCGCCAGTCATACGTGGAGTTTTCGAATTCGTGAATGACCCAGGAAGTGCAAATCAAGTTTTGTATGCTGAAATTAACAAAAAACCGTGGTGGCTGATGGCCGACGGCGAACGCGGGCTGCGTTGGTTTCGACAAAAATTACGCAAACACCTGAAGGCTTCGATGACTTATTCGCCCGCCGCGGAATACGACGACGAACGTTTGGTGGCGATGACTGAGTCATTCAAGATCCCTAGCACACTTGATGTTTAAAATGGCAACGGCGGAAATGGATGGGCCACTGTTCAACTCGATAACGTGTTGTGCTGGTATCAGGCGGGCGCAAGCACCCCGACACCAGCCAGAGATTCTAGTGAATGGAAAGCAGGCCTGACGTATTCGTGGAAGGGTTGTTCCAATTCCGCAAAGGCAGGTTCGACTGTGAACGTCAGTTACAAAGTTGGACTACGTGTTTTAGGCGGCGACAGTTCAGTCGGAACGACGACGGTGAAAGCGAATCTTAAAGCAGCGACAGATTGTCCGTAAGCAACACTCGTGCAGGATTTCTATTTATATTTTTGATCCACTAGCAGTAACAAATCCTTCAACTGACTAATCGCTGTCGCGATATCCGGTACGGGGACATCTTTTTTATCTGTAGCGGAAGCCAGCTGATCTTTTTCAATAAGCTCAACAGCCTTTTTTGAAGCTGGATTATAATTGATGACTTGCTTCCCTAAGGTGGGACGTCTTTGGAAAAGAGATACAATCCAATCTTCGACTGCTGCCTCTCCTGTTACTGCTACAGTAACGCCTAACCAACCGAGATACACATTGCCGATATTGAGCCAGGCAAGCGCCGGCGGCGCGATCACTGTTCCAAAGGCAGTGATTGCATAGTAAGTGAAGGCAGATTCGGGTGCTGCATACACTATGGCTACTGTTCCTGCCACGGTAACGACAAGGACGCCGACATCGGTTAAGGCAGCAACAGTGATGTCTTTGCCATCGCTTCCTTGGCTGTTATAGAGCATTTTAAATTGGTAAAATTCTTGACTGCCAAGCCGAATGCAACCGCCCTCTTTCGCCTCGTCTCCACTGATGCAATCTTCAAATTTGATCTTTGATTTATCCGCCCCTTGATAAGTGGTACGGATGTAGTGATCGCCCACTTTGAAGTCATCGGGAATAATATCTTCGGCATGCGCCACGGACCGAAACATCGCCGACAAGATGATCCCCAGCATTAACAGTTTTTTCTTGTTCATATTGACGTTCGCTCCTATTTTCACACACCGAACATCTAACGTTCTTATGGAAACAATTCAATGAATCAGTACACCTACGCGAAGAAAGCGTAAACAATATGTTTGCAGGGTCAGTTCGTCTTGAGTTTATTTCTCAGCTAAAAATAAATGGACCGAGTAAATTTCAAGTTGCCGTGCATGCTTGAAAAACAACCAAGGCAAGTGACCCATTTTTTGGCTAATCGTAAAACGCGCTTGTTCGTAGAGCCATTCAACTGCAGTGGCTGAATCAAATTTTTTACCTTTTGGTAAATTTTTTCTCAGTTCAGACGCCACGTTTTCATGCCAGATATAAGGGCAACTTTGAATCGCGACGCCTTTATCTTTTAGCAATAGGTGTTGATAACGCGGAAGTGCTGAAGGGTCGTCCATCATATCGATCGCATTCAAAGCAACGCAAAGATCCCAATTTGATTTTTTAAGTGCTCGTTCGTTAAAATCACAAACCACAAAATCAAGACGCCCATCAAATGATGCGGGAATATCCATTTCGATTTCGCGAGACAAACTTCCCCACAAAAGATCATCTGGAATTTGTATTTGAACCTT
>Ga0206824_10058_pt1 | contig 37558 bp, 31 predicted proteins | sample Alteio_BWOrgCont_82_FD_152874 | JGI IMG/M metagenome (GOLD analysis project Ga0206824, IMG submission 152874) | Enriched cells from forest soil in Barre Woods Harvard Forest LTER site, Petersham, Massachusetts, United States -... | ecosystem: Environmental > Terrestrial > Soil > Temperate forest >...
AAAAACTTTGGTAGGAGTAGGCAATAATGGATTTATTACCAAGTGGTACGACCAAAGTGGTAACGGAAATGATGCTGCACAAGCCACTAACGGAAACCAACCGAAAATAGTTGCTGCTGGTGTGGTTAGTAGGCAAGGAGGTTTACCAACCCTTGTGTTTGATGGTACTACGAGTTATTTTACTATTTCTTATGCTGCCGCCTCGATGAATTTTGTTGCAGCATCTACTTGTAATGCTGTATTGGCCAGAACGGCTGCAGCAGCAGGAACCTGCGATGCTGTTTTTACACAACAGTATAACGGTGGAAATATTACTCCGACTTTATCTTGGAATAGTGTGCCGGCGCCTGCAAATGCTTTGGCATATGGTTATTATCCTCCGGGCTGGCAAAATGCTTATTTACCTGCAGATGTAACTTTAAATACAGATAATATTATTACCGGCACTATACTATCGGGTGCAGCAAATACAACGGCCATTAATTTGTATCAAAATGGAACTTTAGAAACAACTATGTCGAACCAAACTACTGTAGGCGCACAAAGTGGTTTAGGGTATAATATTGGTAAAAGATGGGATGTGACCGCCGCAGGTAACAATTGGGCACCTATGAATTGTCAGGAGTTGATTGTGTTTGCATCTGTACTTTCTACAACCGACAGACAATATTTAGAGTTTAGTCAATCTGCCTATTACGGTATAGCAGGGCCGCCTAGTCTAGCAGCAGTCCCTGCTGCTGCACCAAATGCTTATGTTGCTACCTGGTACGACCAAAGTGGTAATAGCCGAAATGCAACACAGGTTACAACAGCTAACCAACCAAGAATAATGAATGCAGGTGTTATTGATAGACAAAATGGCTTACCTGCTATACGTTATTTAGGTGGTGCTGCTAATTCGTATTTGCTTGTAGCACAGGCGTCGTTGTTTACATTAGCCGACTCTTATGTAGTTGGTAGTGCCGATGTAGCCAGTAATGCAAGCAACTGGTGGGGAGCATACAGAACAGGTGGAAATACCGGAGGAAATAATAGGTCGTTAGCTAATGGCGAAGCCGGCACAGTATCGGGGTTTTCTTTATGGAGCGATTGGGGTGGCTATGCAGTAGATTCGGTTTTTGTAAACCAAGTGGCATCAAATACTACACCTGCCTTGCGCAATAATTTAACTTCGGCTGTACTTTCGCAAGTAACCACACGGCAAAAAGTTGCGGTTGCTACAGGTACATATGCCAGCACCGGTATGACATTTGGTGGAGATGCACAGAGCACTTACGCTGCACTTACAGGTTATTTAAATGAAATTGTTTTCTTTTCGGCGGCACTTTCGCAAACGGATGAAAAATATATACAATGGAGCCAAGCACAATATTATGGCATTAGTGGCGTAGCTATAGCTGCTATGCCAGCAACACCGCCAAGCGGATACATTGCTAAATGGTACGATCAAAGTGGGAATGGCAGAGACTTATTGCAAGCAACTACAACTAATCAACCAAGAATTGTAAACGCGGGTGTAATTAACGTACAAGGTGCTTTACCGGCCGTGCCATTAGATGGGGCAAATTACTATATGGGACAATCGACCCTGAGTATATCAAACCCATATACAGCTAATGCCGTTGCTACACGTACGGGTGCTGCGGGTGGTGGGTCGAGCGGATATGAAAGATTAGTAAATATTAGTTCATCAGGAGACTCGTATGGATTTATGGGTTCGTTTACCAGTGCCGGAGTAACTAATTATGCAACGTTTACCGGAAACGGTGCGGGTGTTTGGAATGATATAGCGGCTGATTTACCAAATACGGCGGTTGCCCTTAACACACAAGATATTTTATCGATGGTAGTAGCTACAGGTGCTACTGGGCTTGTGCCATCTATAAACGGTACAGCTTTAACCGGTAAAAATGGTACAGCTGCTACGGCAACCGGTTTTCTTATTGGGGCACCTTACAGTGCATCTACTTTAAATCAATTATGGACAGGAAATATTTCGGAGTTTACCATATTTACTTCGGCATTAAATACAACACGGAAAACACTTTTAGAAACTAATGAAGGTGCTTATTACGGATTAACGCCAAGCAACTCGACATACACAGTAGCCAGCGGTTATAATTTATTTGTAAGTGGTGTGGGCAGAACAAGTAATGTGGATAGTGTTGCCGACTCCCGTCAATCAATAGGAATGGGAATTATAGTTGGAACAACGGCTGCAGATTATTTAAAAGATAATGGAGATTATATAACCATAGGAACCACTTGCCCTACAGCGGCAGTTACTACATCTTTAAATATGCCTTTGGGTGCTACAGCGGGTTATGAACGTTGGATGAATGATTGGTATTTGAATAAAACTGATGTAAATAATAATGGCGGCAACCTGCAACTGTTTTTTGATTTTAGTGATTATGGTGTTGCCGGTGTGCCAACTATTCCCGGTAACTATCAACTATGGGGCAGGGCAACTACAGCAGCTAACTATACAGTAGTTGTAACAACAGGGGTAGCTATAGTGGGCGACAGAGTTGTATTTACTTTACCTGCCAGCAGTTTAGGCGCAACGGGTTACTACACCATTGGTACAATTGATTATCAAAACAGTCCGTTGCCAATTGAATTACTTAGTTTTAATGCAGTGCCAGATGGTGATAAAGTAGACATTGCCTGGGAAACAATAACCGAAACCAATAACGCGTACTTTACCGTTGAGAAAAGTCAGGATGGTAAAAGCTTTACAAAGGTAATTGATGTGCCGGGTGCAGGAAACAGTACCAGCTACAGAAATTATGCCGAAGTGGATTATCAGCCTTATGAGGGTACATCTTATTATCGTTTAAAACAAACCGATCGTAATGGTGCCTATAAATATTTTAATGTAGTGCCGGTTAATTTTAAGGCACAAAGAAATATAACCGTATATCCTAATCCGATAACGAGTAAAAATAATCTAAACGTTAAACTAACGGGGTTTCAGAATCAGGAAGTTGTGGTTGTGCTTAGAGATGTGCAGGGTAGAGAGTTTGTATCGAAAATATTTTTAACGATGGAAGGCAACGAAGTTTTTGTTGTTGAGGAAACAAAGACCCTACCTGCAGGCACTTACATTATTACTGCATCGAGCAACGATAAAATATACAACTGCAAATTAATTGTACAGTAAATTTTAAGGGTTTTGTGAAAGTAGATTGTTTTGTACGCTTATTTTTTAAAGAATTGTTTGTTTATTGGCAGACGAAATAATGTTATTTACCGAAAAAAATATACAATTTTTGGTTTTTTCTTACATATGTAAATTTTTTTGTTAATTTTGGTTAACAAATTTTTTTTGCATGACCAAAAAATTATGTAGCATCTTTCTCTTTTTTCTAGTATTCTCAAATAATTTTTTTGCTACAACCTATACCAGTAACGGTATAGGAGGTGGTAACTGGAATTTAGCTACTACATGGGTTGGTGGTCCTCTTGGTACTATACCTGGTGCAGGAGATAATGTAATTGTATCTGCAGGTGATGTGGTTACAGTAACTGCCAGTACTCCTATAACTAATATTACAATTAGCACAACCAATAAATCTACCACCTTACAACTTAATGCAGGTGTTACATTAACGGCAAGTGGTGCTGTAACTATAAGTCCGCCAACGGCTGGTAATGCAGATAACATACTTGCCATAGGCGACGGTATTTTAATTTGTGCCTCATTAACAACCTCTAATTCAGGTAATAATAATAGAACCTGTCAGGTAACCATTAACACTGGTACACTTACTTGCACAGGTAATTTTACCTTAGGTGCTAACACTACACGTAATTTATTAACTTTTACATCAAGTGGTTTATTGCAGTTGGGGAGCAACACCAATACTATAGTAAATGGGCAGTTTACAGCCTCAACCGGAACCATTGAATATAATGCGGCGGGCGCTCAACCTGTGTTAAGTTTAGCTTACTATTCACTAAAATGTTCGGGCTCGGGTATAAAATCACTTAGTGCTGCTACAGTGCTAACAGGTAACTTAACTATTGCAGGTACCGCACAGTTAGATGTTACTGCTGCCAATAACTATGGGCTAAACGTTGCTGGTAACTGGAATGTAACCAGCACAAATGCGTTGCCTTTTAATGCTGAAACAGGTACGGTAACTTTAAACGGTGCTGCTTTGCAAAATGTTACAACTGTGCTGGCAGGTGGTGAAGTATTTAATAACCTGACTATTAGTAATACATCGGGGCTTAACCCGGGTGTGCAGATAAATCAAAATCAAACCATAAGCCAAACTTTAAACTTTACGCAAACTACCACCTTAACCGTTACCGGTAATTTTACAATAAACTCGGGCACCATAACCGGAAGCCAAACCGGGGTTTTAAATGTGAACGGAACTTTTTCGGATGTGGTTGGCGGTAACGCAACACTTGCCCGAAGCACTATAAATGTTACGGGTGCAAGCAATGTATTTGGAACAGTTACTTTATCGAGTGCTACAGGAACAAAAAATTTTAATGGCGGAGCAACTTTTGCAAATAACAGTAACGTTACTTTTTCATCGGCTGCGGTGGTAACCGTAGGCACCTCATTAACTTGCAACGGAACCAATAGTGTTACTTACAACGCAGTAGGCACTTTAAATGCCGCCGCCGTTACCATAAATGGTACAACAACTTTAGATGGTACAAGCACAGGCTTAACTAATTACACATCGACATTGGGTGTGGCAGCAGCAGCAACTTTAAATATGGGTAACACCACACTAGCAGTTACAGGGCTTAGCACTATTACAGGTACATTTATTGTAATAAATGCTACGGGCGCAAAAAATTTAAACGGAGGTGCTACACTTGCTAATAATGGTAACATTACTTTTTCTGCCGCAGGTACATTAACTATTGCAAGTATGTTAACCTGCAATGGCACAAATACGGTTACTTATACTACGGCAGGTACACTTGCAGCAGCGGCTGTTACCGTTAACGGTACCACAACCATGACAGGAGGAACTACAGGAACAACCAATTTTACTTCTACTACGAATGTATCTGCAGCGGCTGTATTAAATATTGGTAACACGGCAGTAAGCTCAACTGGAGCTATGACGATAGATGGTACGGTTAATTTTACCAATGCCAACGGAACCAAAACATTTGGCAACGTTACCATTGATGCAGGAGGAACCTGGAACGCATCGGCGGTTGACCAAACCTATAATTTTGCTGCAGCTAATTTAACCAATAACGGAACGTTTAATGCAGGGGCAACTATAGCTACTGTTTACAGTTTTACCGGAGTAAGTCAAATGAACGGTACACTGGTTATTCCGTCTATAACTGTTGTATCGGGTACAACAACTAATAACGCAACGCTTACGGTATCTAATCAATTAAGTGGCGCGGGTATTTTTGCACAAGGGACTACAGGTTATTTATATCTAACACTAAGCAATGCAAATTTTACCGTTACAACCTTTGTGGCATCGGCGGCATCTAACACAGTTGATTACACATTAGCAGGTGCGCAAGGTATACGAAAAGTTACCTACTATAATTTAACTTTATCTACATCGGGTACAAAAATACTTTTAGGAGGAACAACAACGGTTAGTAATAATTTAAACATTAGCGGCACAGCTCAATTAGATGTTGATGCCACTAACAATTACGCATTGAACGTTGGAGGTAATTGGAATGTAACCAGCACCAATGCATTGCCATTTAATGCAGAAGCAGGTTTGGTAACATTAAACGGAAGCAGTGGTACACAAAGTGTTAGTACTGTTTTAGCGGGTGGAGAAATTTTTTACAGTCTTACCATTAATAATACATCAGCTGCAAGTACGGATGTGCAACTACAACAAAATATTACGGTTAATAGTATATATAATCACACATTAGGTAATTTAGATTTAAAAGGAAAACAATTAAACATTACAGGGATGCCCCTAGTGGCACAAACAAGCAATTTTACGGCGGGTAGCATTATTACATCGGTTGCAGGGGCTACAGTTACAATAACCGATGGCGATACAATGAAAACAATTAATTTTAAAGGAACCAATTTTGGAGATGCAACAAATGGAGTAACGATTAATTGTTCATCATCAAGTTCTTATTTTAATGGTGGCATTTTTTATGGCACAGTAACGTTTAATAAAATTGGTGCGGGCACTAATGATTGCCAGGGTGGTTGTACATTTTATGGGCCTTGTACATTTAATACAACAACCAATTCTGACAGGTGGAGAATGGGGTGTAACAACCCTGATATATTTTATAATGCTTCTTTTAATCACTTAGCAATAACAGCGGGTTATAATTTTTCTGTTGCACGTTCGCCGGGTAATCAATTTTATGGAACAACTAATATTTATTCGGCGGCTTCGGGTGGTTTTTATGTTGGCAGAAGTAATAATACAACATCGGGTACTGCCGATTTTCATGGTCCGGTTTCGGTTACTGTTACTGCGGCAGGTAACGCTTATTTTGGGGAGAGTAGTGGGGGAATTACCAATACAGCAACATTTGAAAGTACATTGCAGTTAAATTCAACGGCTTCATCAACCGGTGATATTTATGTTGGTACGTCTGGTACCTCAACAATTAATATAACCGCCACAGGACAAATGATTGATGGTACTATAGCGGGAGCCACCAACGTATATCTTTATGCTGTTACACAACTAGGTAACAATTCTCAAACATCAACAAGTACAGCAGCGTCAAACAGTACATTTATTATTGGCAGTACCACAGCCCCCTGTATTTGGAACGGGCCTGTGAAAATTACCTCGCCCAATATTGATTTAATAAATAGCACCTATAACGGAAGTCCAAATTTACTTACGGCAAACGGAAGTGCTAACCAAACTTGTACGGGCGGAAACACATTTGCATCAGGCACCACCACCACTTTTATAAATAATGGAACCGGTTATTGGGAATTGGCCAATACAAATGCTGATGCTTATAACGGAAATGTAATTTTTAGCAGAACAGGTACCGGAAAATTAAGTCCGGCTTATAACTCTAATTGCACTTTTGGAGGCAACATAACTATTGCAGCAGGTTCGGACTCGGTTGACTTTGCTACAGGAGGAAGCGGCAGAGTAATTTTAAACGGAACTACTTCGGCATCTTTTACCAGCAGTGGAATAAAAGGTACCAGCATGAAAAGGATAACTATGAACAAAACCGGAGGAGCGAGTTTTACGTTAAGCAATCCGGTTGGCATTCAAAGCGCCGGAGATTTAACTTTAATAAGCGGACTTTTAAATACATCGGCATCGGGTTTATTAACTTTACTAAATCCCAATATTACTTCTACCGCACTTACCGACGCATCGGTAAGTTATGTTAATGGACCCATGTGTTATAACATGGCCATAAACGCAACGACAGAAACGCTTAATTTCCCAATTGGTAAAGGAGCAGATTGCAGGCCTGCTGTACTTACTGTTAGACATTCATCTGCTACGCAATATAATTATACAGGCGAAGTTTTTGATGCTGACCCTTGGGCAGCTTTTAATAGTGGGTCGCCTTATATAGCTACTAATATGCCAATGACAGTTGATACAATTTCGGGAGTGCATTATTGGACCATTGCCCGTACTGATGCAAGCGGAACCAGTCAGCCAAATGCCGGTTTAAGTTACAGCGCAAGCAATTATCCGCTTATTCAATTATATTTTGGAACGAATGATGGAGTTTACCAAGGTGCTAGTGTAACGATAGTGAAAAACACATCGGCTACACCTGCTGCATGGATTGATATAGGAGCTACTTGCGCTTTAGGTAATGCATCAAGTGCACAGGCGGGTAATATTACATCAACTACATCGAGTACACCATTCAATTCGTTTTCATCGTTTACTTTAGGTAGTAAAAGTGGTGGATGGGATCCATTGCCAATAGAGCTGCTAAGTTTTAATGCAGTACCTGATGGAGATAAAGTAGACATTAAATGGGAGACCGTTACCGAAACCAACAACGCTTATTTTACCATTGAAAAAAGTAAAGATGGTAAAACATTTACTAAATTAATTGATGTGCCCGGTGCAGGAAACAGCACCAGTTACAGAGAGTACGCCGAGACAGATTATCAACCATATGGAGGAACATCTTATTACCGATTGAAACAAACGGATAATAACGGAGCGTATAAATATTTTACGATGGTGCCCGTTACTTTTGCAGAAGGCGGACAACCTAATGTTGTTTTATACCCCAACCCAATTTTGGAAAACACTACTGAAGTAAACGCTAAAGTAAGTGGTTACAAAGGGCAGGAAGTGCTGGTGGTTTTAAGGAGCATAGATGGCAAAGAGTTTTTATCGAAGGTTTTAGTGAGCGAAGATGATGAACACGTTTTTGTATTGGATAATACAAGAATGCTGCCTGCTGGCACCTATATAGTAACCGCCTCGTCGGCTAATAACAAGCTTTACAATTATAAATTAATTGTGAAGTAGAAAACCCCCACTACGAATTTTAAAGGTTTTACTACTGATTTTATGAATGCCAATGCGCTACAGGCGTTGCTTTTGCATTTTTTGAACAATTCTTACATAGGTTGTTTGTCATCGTTTGTTTTACAGGATTATCATTTTTGTAACTATTTAGTTTGAGGCTGTGTGGGCTTAATTTTGATGTAAGATGTTTAAAGGAAAAACACATCGAAAAACAAGACACTAAATCATTAAACAAATAGGCCATGAAAAAACTATTATTTATCTGTTTTAGCTTGATGGCTTGCTTAGCTGTTGGGCAAGTAAAAGGTGGAAACGGAAATGCATTACGCATTGAACTGCAAAGCTTTTTGGCTGTTTGCGGCGAAGAAAAGGTAAACGTGTTATGGAAAACCGGTTCGGAAGATGTGGATGGCTGTTTTACCATTGAAAAAAGTAAAGACGGTATCAACTTTACTAAAGTAGTAGATGTACCTTATGTAGCCATTAGCAGTAGTAACACAAATTTTACGGCAACAGATTGTACACCTACCAAAGGCATAAGCTATTATCGTTTAAAACAAACGGATAAAATTGGTGGTGTCTACGCTTACTCTACTATCGTATCGGTTGATTTTACGCCACAAAAAAACATTACACTGTATCCTAATCCGTTACTTGTTTCGAATAATTTAAATATTGATATAAGCGGGTTTGAAAACGAAGAGGTAACTGTAGTTTTAAGAAATACACAAGGCAAAGAATTTGTATCGAAAGTGTTGTTGGCTAAAGAAAGCAACGATGTTTTTATACTTGATGAAACAAAAGCATTATTGCCGGGCATGTATGTGGTTACTGCATCAGCTGATAATAAAACATATAATTATAGATTACTTGTAAAATAAAATAGCCATGAAAAAAATATTGTTTGTTTGTTTAAGTTTTATAACCTGTCTTCATATCGGACAAGCGGGTAACGTAAAAGAGAAAGCCTTGCCTTTAGCACTACAAAGTTTTTCGGCCATTTGTAATGGAGGAAAAGTAGATTTAGCCTGGAAAGCAATTACGGGAACGGATAATGTATATTATACGATTGAAAAAAGTAAAGATGGTAAAAACTTTACCAAACTAATGGATGTGCAAAGTACCGGTACTACTGTTGGTTATAGAGATTATGTTGAGGTAGATTATAAACCATATAAAGGCACATCTTACTATCGTTTAAGGCAAACAGATAAAAACGGTACCTATAAATATTCATCAGCAGTAATTGTTACGGTTAGTTTTGCAACCCGGAAAAACATTAAAACCTATTCGGGTTTGTTGAATGGCGACAGTAGTTTAAGCAATCACCCAAATGAAAATGGGCATGACAGTCAGGAAGTTGTTATTGTTTTAAGAGATGTGCAAGGGGCTGAGTTTGTATCGAAAGTGTTGTTAATGATGGAGAAAAATGTGGTTTTTTTGGTTGACACACAAAAGTCGGTGCCTCCGGGAAATTATATTATTACTTCATCATCTGAAGATAAGATATCTAACTACCGATTAACCATAAAATAAAAGCATTGTTAAAAATAACCGAGAAAATGATGCGATTTACCGAAAACCAGTAGCAAACGTTATAGAATTTTTGTAAATTCATAAAACAAATAATTTAGTAACCATTTATGAGTTAATTGTTATGCAAAACGAAACGACTACAAACGAAGAAAAACAAGAAAGAAAGTTAGATCCTCTTTTTTTAATTGGACTTGCTTTTTCTATGATAGGTTTTGTGTATACAATTATTAAGTTTTTAAAGCTGTAGGCTTTTAAAACAGGTTTACTTTTTTAAGTAAATCTTCTTTATGTGTGCGGCTGATTGGAATTTCTTTTCCATTCATAGAGACGATGTTTTTCTTAATCTCTTTTATTTTATCGACACGTATTATGAATGACCTGTGAACACGTGCAAAATCGCTGTGTGGAAACTGACTTTCCATAGCTTTCATAGTGGAGTAAATAACAAAACGATCTTTGGTAGTGTGTATATCAACATAATCAGACATGGCTTCGATATACTCAACCTCTTTAAAAAGCACCTTTACCATTTTGCCATTATGTTTTATATAAAAAAACTCCTGATTTTCTTTGTGCAGGCTTTCTTGTATTTTATTAACTTTTGTGATGGCTTTTTCGAAACGCTCGTAGGTAAAAGGTTTTACTAAATAATCGGCTACATCAAAATCAAAAGCTTCGGCAGCGTAATTTGCTTTAGAACTGGTAATGATAATATTTGGCGTGTCTACTAATTGCCTGATTAATTCGATACCATTAATCCCCTTTAATTCTATGTCTAAAAAAATTAAATCGCAGTGATTATTTTTAAGATGGGCAAGGGCTTTTTCGCCATTGTCAAAAATATTTTTAAGGTGCAAGGCACTGTTTCTATTTATGTATTCTTTTAGAATAAAAACAGCAACTTCGTTATCTTCTACAATTATACATTCCATACAGATAAAAACAAAAATAGCATTTTTCGTATCATTTTACCAATAACCGAGAAAAAACCGAAGTTTATCGAAAAGTTAAAAACAATTTAATTATTTTATTACATTATGGGTTTGCTAATTTTTATTAGTTTTGATATGTAATTTTAACCCGGTTATTTGTGATTAAAAAGTTATTTGCATTTATTTTTGTTAGTTTTTTTGGTTTTGTGTGTGGTTACGCGCAAGAAAATGCCGTTAAAGAGAAGAAACTGACTGTTAATGAGCAAACGCAGGTAGAAAAAGCTCAATATTTATTTGAGCAAAAAAACTACCGCCTTGCTTTACCGATTTTTGAAAAAATATTGGCTAAACACCCCGGCGATAATAGTGTGAAATTTTTTACGGCACTTTGTTACGAATCGCGCCCGGATAAGCACCCGCTTATGTTACAGTACTTAAACGAAGTTTACGCCGTAAATAAAAAAGCCAATAAGATAGAGTACGAGCTTGCCCGCGCTAATTTTTTTAATTACAAGTTTGATGAGGCTGCCGATTTTTTAAAACTGCATAGCGCCAAAGTAAAAAAGGGTGATAAAGAAGGGCTTAAAGAAGTAAACCAATTAAGCAATTATATTAAAAACGCAAAAGATTTAGCTGCCAAACCTTTAGATGTTAAAATAACCAACATGGGTAATGTGGTTAACACCGGGGCATCGGAGTGTTCGCCGTATATAGACATGGGCGATAGTTTGCTTATTTATACATACAGAGGCGAGCTAAGTACTGGAGGTTTGCAAAATGCGTATAACGAACCAGATAAAAATGGAATTTATTGCGAAGACGTTTTTATGTCGAATAAAATAAACGGCGTTTGGACAACCCCAAAAGGCATTGCTAATGTTAACAGTGATTATAATGATGAAGCATTATCAATATCATATGATGGGAAGATGCTTTTTATATCGAGAGATAGTCAGGAGGATGATGGTGATATTTATATGAGTGTATGGGGTGATAATGCATGGGGACCCCCTGCTAAATTAAGCGGTGATGTAAACACATCGAGTTGGGAGGATAATTGTTTTTTATCTCCGGATGGAAAAACACTTTTCTTTTCTAGTTCGCGCAATGGAGGTTATGGCGGAAAAGATTTATACAAGAGTAATTTGCAAGCCGATGGCAGTTGGGGTTTGGCACAAAACTTAGGTGATAAAATAAATACGACCGAAGATGAAGACGATCCGTTTTTCCATTTAGATGGGAAGCTGTTACTGTTTAGCTCAAAAGGGCATAACAGCATGGGAGGCTACGATGTTTTTAAAACCTATTTGAAACCGGATTCGACCTGGACTGAGCCCGAAAATATGGGTTTTCCGATAAACACTACAGATGATGATATACATTATTATTTATCTCCGGGAGGTGATAAAGGATACTATTCGATATCGAAAGCCGATGGATTTGGCGATAACGATTTATATACGGTTGAACCCGGCATTACAGGTGTAATGCCTGCTATGGTGGTAGTAAAAGGTGCGGTATCGGTAAATGGCCAGCCAACTGAAATAATGGTTGAAGCAGCAGGGAGTAGTTTGATTAAAAAATGTAAATCGAATGCAGCGAGTGGTTTTTACCAATTGGTGCTACCACTAGGGCAAGATTATAAATTAACCTGGCGCTTAAATGATACGATGGTGCAAACCGAAACGGTTGAAGCTGCTAATGCTACCGAGTATATTTTAAAAATAAAAGATATAAACTTTAAAACTATACGCGATAGCGTTGCCAGTGCCGGCGATGCAGGCGGATTAACCGGTAATGAAGTAGTGGAAGGCTTGGTTTACAGAATACAAGTAGCTGCCCACCACAAAAACAGAAACGTTGAGTACAAAAAAATAAAAGAGTTTGGTAAAATTGAGAAGATTGTGATTGATGATAACCCACGTTTTATATTGAATAAAGAATATACCACCCTTAATAAGATGAACGAAGACTTAGAACAGATACGAAAACTTGCCGTGCCCGATGCGTTTGTGGTTGGTTTTTATAAAGGTAAACGCTACTATTTGTATGAGTTGATGAAAGAGGGCATTATTAAAGATGATAAAAAGTGGAGATAGAAAATGAAGACCGATAAGAAATTATCGGTTTTTTTATTTTAGACTTTAACTGATATATTTTCGGTAGGTGGGTTCGGAGTGTTTTTGAAAACCGTTTTGTACGTAAACTTGTTCGCCGGCTTTGGTGGCATGTAACTCAAAAAGTGTGATGCCCTTTTGTTTGGCATCGTTAATTAATTCGTTTAAAATTTGCGCGCAAATGCCTTTGCGACGAAAAGTTGGAATGGTGTACATGTTCATTAAATAACCTACCACGCCCGTTGGATTTTTAAAGTTGCCGGGTTGTGTGCGAATGATAAGTTCGCCAACACCTACTAATTGATTTTGACATTTAGCTAAATACGCAAAACAGGTTTGATTGATGGCTGAGGTAAAATATTTTTTAAGCTGGATTTTTAATTCATCAATTTTTTTTTGTGATTGCGCCCCCATTAACTCGATAGAGAATGCGATGCGCATGTCTACCAATGTTTCTACATCGGCTTGGGTGGCTTTGTGGTAAGTGATGGTTTGCATGTTTAATTTTTTAAAGTAAACCTGTGCCCAAACAAATAGCAAGTAAAACTATCATGATGGTGGCGGTGTACTGTACAAATGTTAGCGTTATTTTTTTGAGAAGTTTGCTGCCTATATAAGCACCTGCAAAAGCAGAGACAATGGCTGAGATGAGCAGAGGCAAATTATCTTGTATATTAATAGATGACAAGCGGGTGAAGTAAATCGAGAGTCGGGTTAAATCAACAGCGCAGGCGATGAGAATGCCTGTGGCAATAAAACCCTCTTTAGTTAAACCACACCTAAGTAAAAACATGCTGCGCAATGCGCCTTGATTGCCGGATAAACCACCGAAGAAACCACTGATTAAACCACCGGGATATAATTTGTTTTGACTGAACTGAATGTTTTTTAAAAATGGTACAGTATCAAAAAGAGCGAAGATTATCATTAACATAGAGATGATTAATTTGATGGGTGTGATGGAAAAAGTTTTACCGTTAATTTGATAACTATGCAACACCATGTTGTTTGATAGTTGCAATAATAGTTGAGCACCAATAAACGCACCTATAACCGCCATAGCACCAAACTTAATGCCTACTTGCCAGTTTATTTGTTTGCCTACTAACATTATTTTAAAAAAGTTGTTTAGTAAATGCACAATGCCTGTTAAGGCTATGGCAACATCTACCGGGAAGAAAATTACTAATACAGGTGTGAGAATGGTGCCTAAACCAAAACCCGAAAAAAATGTTAGCAGAGATGCTACTAAGGCTACGAGTGAGATAATTGCTATTTCCATTGTTTATATTTTTGGAGTTGGCTCATAGATTTTGCATATAGGCTTTCCACTCAAGTAATAAATCTGTTTCGGTTATTTTTAAGACTGACAATAAATCGGATTTTTTTGTAAGTGGCAAAAGCTGCTTTAGTTTGGCGCGACCATATTTTTTATCGATAAACATAACTACCGACCCCGAAAGACCGTACTTTAAATTGCCAGTCCAAAAATTATCTAAGCCATCCGGAATTTTGTTTTGTGAAATTGCATTTTTTATTTCTACTATTCTTGTTAAATCGCACTGACCAGAAGCAAAAGTAGCTAAACCTTCAACAAACCAATCGAGCCCCTCGACCTTACTAAAATCGGGACTGGGATTTAATTGCCCGTGATATACATGCACTAACTCGTGTGTGATTAGTTGTTGTGTTTTTTTAGTTTGAGAATAAATGTGCTCGCAGGCTTCTTTATCCCAGGTTATAGGAGAGATGATATCTAATTTGGTAGCAATGCCGCTTGCAACCATCCAACATTCGGATTTAAAATCGGGCATGGCCCAATCTTTACGCCAAGTGCTATCTAACGAATGACGGTTGGGATGAATAATTACATCGAATGATTTGTTATAAGTAGCGCCAAAAAAATTGTTTACAGAAACAATGCCATTATCCATTAGTTTTTTATACTCCTTTAAATTTTTAATATCGGCAGAAGTGTAAAGTAAATTATAGTTTTTACTTTTTTCGGTAAGCCAAGTGTTATCTACTATTTTAAAGCCGCTAATCACTAACGAAAAAACTATTGTAAGAATAAGTGCCAATTTTGTTTTCATGTTTTTTACTGATTTTGTATTGGAACACCTGATGTTGCAATTACCTGCCATTTATTATTAGTATGTTTCCAAGCACGGAGATAACGAAATTGTGCACTTATGGTTTTATCAAAATATTTACCCTCCATATTTAAGTTTAAAGAAACAATGGCAGTATCATCAATTATGTTTATTAGTTGATCGGCTGCATGGATGTTTGTAAAAGCAGAGTTACCTGAGCGATAATTATCTAGCACGTTTGTTTTAGTTACACTTAATCCGTTAGGTAGAATAAAAATTGCATTTGGGTGAATTAATTCATCAAGGGTTACCAGGTTTTTATTTGCAAATGCATCGAGTAATTTTTTTTCGAGTTCGATGATTTGGTTTTTGGTTTCGGTTAATTCCATTAGGCGTATTTTTAACTGCTTGCTTTATTTAACAGGTTAATTGTTTCTGCACTTAATTTTAAATCGACGGATTTAATTAACTCTTGTAGTTGCACTAAATTTGAAGCACTTGCAATTGGTGCGGTTACTGCCGGACGTGCAAGTAACCATGCCATAGCAATGGAGCCTGTTGTGGTTTTGTATTGGGCGGCTACTTCATCTAAAGTTTTTAAAATGCGTAAGCCTTTTTCATTTAAGTAAGTTGAAGCCACACGTGCACCGCGTGCACTTTTTGCAACATCGGCTTGGGTGCGGTACTTGCCTGTTAGAAAACCAGCGGCTAATGAATAATAATTTATAACGCCAATATTATTTGCTAAACACAAGGGCTCTAATTCTTTTTCAAAAATTTCTCTATCATATAAATTATAAAGTGGTTGCAAGGTTTCGTATCGAGGGAGGTTGTGTTTTTTACTTGCTTCTAAGGATGCTTTTAACCTGGCAGCAGAAAAGTTGGAAGCACCAATAAACCTCACTTTACCTTCTTTAATTAATTGCTGATGCGCTTCTAAGGTTTCTTCAACGGGCACAGACAAATCATCTTTATGTGTTTGGTATAAATCAATATAATCGGTTTGTAAACGTTTCAATGATTCTTCGGCAGCTTTTATAATATATGCTTTGGTAATGTTTATGGTGCCAACGGCATCAACCATGCCTGCTTTAGTTGCAATAATTACTTTATTGCGATTGTTGCGTTGTTTGGTCCATTTACCTATGATGGTTTCTGACTCGCCACCAACACCCGTTGCCCATTTTGCATAAACATCGGCGGTGTCTAAAAAATTAAATCCGGCTGTGGTAAAAGCATCCAGTATTTCGAAAGATGTTTTTTCGTTGGCCGTCCAACCAAACACATTGCAGCCAAAAGTAATTGGTGCAACGTGCAAATCTGTGTTTCCGAGTTTTCGTTTTTGCATGACAAATGTTTAATTGAAAACCAAAGATAAATTTTTTATGGTTGCACGCGTTAGGGATTGTAGTGGAAAGCCCACAGTCGTAATCGGCGAGGACTTGAAACGAAACGCCCGACGGCGGTAACCCGCCGTAACGCCCTAAAAACAAAAAACCCAACAGCAAAGCCATTGGGTTTTTTGCGCTAAAAAATAGCTGCAATATTATTCTTTAATAAATTTACGTGTTACAACTTTGTTGCCATCAGTAACCTGAAGGAAATAAAAACCAGAGTTTAACTTATCAACCATAACGGTTGTTGTGCTTGCTCCGTTTACATCCTGTGTTAATGCAAGGTTGCCAAGTGCATCAAACACTCTTACTTTTTGGAAATGAAAATCAGCTGATACATTCATTTCTGTTTTTGCAGGGTTTGGTGCAAGTAGCAGGGTAGAAGCATTATTAGGCGTAAAACTAGCAATGCCTGCAGGTGAGTTAACTGTTAAGTTCCAGGTAATTGTTGCAGGAAGTGTACCAAAATTAGTGTTTACCGATACACTAGCTGTAACAGTGTAAGAGGCTGCAGAACCCGTAGCCGGTGTACCGCTAATAAGCATACAACCATTGCCGCCGCCTGCAATTACACCATTACTTGGATTAATAGAGTATGATAAGCCTGCAGGTAAACCGGTAACCGATGTTACGGTACCGTTATTAATAGTAGCACCTGAGAACGTAGTGCCTACACTTACCTGAATAGTAGTGCTATATGCTATCATTTCGGTTGCAGGAGGTAAACTGGCACCTGCTGCCGGAGTTGTGCAGTAACCCGTTGTTACCGAGCAAGTGGGTGCAATGGTACATTGTGCCTTAAGGCCCATAACCATAACCGTAAATAAGCTTACTAATAGTATTGATTTTTTCATGTGTTTTTGGTTTTAAAGTTTATGTAAATATATAAAAAGTAAATGTGTTTTAAAAATAACTTTTAGGGCTGCCAACTTAAAAATAAATTGTGGCGTTACGCTTTGTTACAAGCACCATAGCACCCTATTGGTTTTTGATGCTTATTTTATTTAACAAAACTATAAGTTAAAGTTACTTGCTGTTATGGGTAAAAATATTATTTTCACTTAAAATTTTATCAACCCGAAAAATAGCATGAAAAAGTTTACGTTTAAGAAATTAGTATTTGGTTTTAGTACAATAGCGATGTCTTTATTGTTTTTTCAGTGTTCAAAAAATAATACAACAACGATTACTATACCAACCTTAACCACAATGGCTATTACACCTTCGTCAACGTCCCAATTTGTGGCTACCAGTGGCGGCAATATTAGCAGTGCCGGTAACGGAACCATTACGGCTTATGGCATTTGTTACAGCAGCACTAACCAAAACCCCGATTTAACCTGCGAGTATACTAACGATGGGCAAGGAGCGGCAACTAATTATACCAGTTATATAACGGACTTTAGTCCGAATACAACTTATTATATCAGGGCTTATGCAACTAACTCGGCCGGTACAGGTTATGGTAATTTGATACAATATACAACGGGTACTGCCAACTGGGCATCTGTTTATTTTATATCGAATTTAAAAGCTTTATCGGGCATTAGTTTTTCGGATGATAACCACGGTTGGGCATATGGCATTAATACAAATAACCAAGTGGTACTAATTACTTCGGTAGATGGTGGTACAACGTGGACTACAAGCACTAACCCTGTTAACACTAACACTATATCGCTTTCGTTGACTTACAACGGAGCTTATTTGCCAACAAAAAATAAATCGATTTGTTTTACCAATTTGGGCGACGGCTGGATTGTTTACGGAGGCGATTCGGTTTTAACCACCCAAAATGGTGGTGTTACCTGGAGTTTGGTGCCTTATACAACCAGTGCACCTGTGCCGGGACAAGGCTTAAACAGTTTAAGTTTTTACAACTCGCTTACAGGTGTGGTAAGTGGTTTAGGTTTGTATAAAACAGTGGGTGGCACATCGTGGACAAACCAGGCAAATGCAGCTACTTATTTTAATAGTGTTTATTTTACAAGCCAAAATATAGGTTTTGCCGGCACCAATACCGGTATTTATAAAAGCATAGATGGCGGAAACACCTGGACAGCTATTGCAAATACAACATCTCCTATTTATGGTTTTTATTTTGCTAATGGTGTGCTTTACGCAGCCGGGTCGCAAAGTTTGCTTATATCAACCGACCAAGGTGTAACATGGACAAACAAACAAGCTCCTAATAATGGTGGTTCAACTTTATATAATGTATGTTTTATTAACCAAAACTTTGGAGTAGCTGCAACACAAACAGGGCTTTACCAAACTTATGATGGTGGTAACACCTGGGCAATTATAAACACCAGCGGTGCGTTTAATGATGTGTGCCGCACTAGCAATCATGTTTTTGCTATTTCGGGTACCAGTATTTTAAAAATGTAAGCCAAAAAATAATTAGTAAAAAAGCCCCGCATGTGCGAGGCTCTTTGATTTGCTTGGATAGGTTAGTGCTGTACAATTAATTTTTGTGTGTTTGTGCCCGCGCGGTTTGTTAGTTGAATAAAATACATGCCATTTTGCAAATTACTTGCGTTGATGGTTGTGGTTTCGGTAATGGTTTGTTGTAACACTTGATTTCCGGTTATGTCGTATACGGAAAGTGTTTGTTTTTCATCGCTTGAAACCTCAATAGTGAAATTGTTTTGTGCCGGATTTGGATACACCAGTAAATTGTTATTGCTTACTACTTGTTTTATGCCCGCTGCCTGGTTTGCGTTTGCGGGGTTGGTGTATTGTGCCGAATTAAAGGCAGCACAATTTAAGTAGTTATAGTTTACGGGGCCCGTTGTGCTGTAGGGTGGGATGGAGTCGTTTCTATCAGTAGTATAAACCATTGGCATAACCCATGCTTGTTGTGCATTATCGAAATAACTTACTTCACTTTGGAAATGGAAATAGCATTTATTTATACCGGCAGTTGCATTAATTGTTGCTGTGGTTTTTTGGTTGCTGATATCGTATGACTTAATGTGTATGTTGGGTGAAACGTTATAAGGCAGATGTGTTTGACTGCTGTCGGAATCTGTCCACGAATAAAATATTTTACCACCAGTAACTGAACGACCTATTTGTACACGTGAGCCGTAAGACAATTGGAAGCCTGTACTACTAAAAGGGTTGTAAATTGATGTAGAATCTGATGAGTTAAGAAAAGCTGAGCCTCCTAAATCGCCCGTCATAATAGAATCTACTAATAAAGTTTTCCATTGAGTGCCATCGGTCATAAAATCCCAAATAACAGGATGATATTTTGCGTAATCCCAAGGGAAAAGATAAGAAAAGGTAAGTGAATCGACTGTAGCAGGTGTTCCCATATAAGGTTGCGACACAGTGCCAATGATGTGCAGAGTTCCGGTAGAATCAACAACCAAATCGGTACCATGTTTTGCGGCAAGTGCAAATTGGTGTGCGTTAGGCGCGCCTTTAGGTTTACCTGCTGTGCGCAAAACCTCAGGGTGTTGTGCAGCCCAATCGTAACCGGGCAGTATGGGTGATGAACTCCATGTTGTACCACCGTTGGTTGTTTTATATACAATGGGCGAAAGTGTAGAATCGGCACCGTTGCTGAAATTAGTTGCTAAGCGACCTATAAAAAAAGCGTAACCTGTTTGTCCATCGGGTGCAAAAGCTAAACGTACCGGCTCGCCATCGTTTATATAACCTTGTGTTCCGTTATAAAAACCAGGCACAAGGCTGTCAATGCTCCATACAAAATTAGTGGCATGTGCAATTGTACCGCCGTAATTATTGTTTGCACCAAATGCACCACCTTGTATGTTGGTAACCAAACCACCGCCTACAAAAAGTTTGTTACCTACTTGCTGTAAATCGGCATTTAAAAAAAGTGTGCCGTTGTTGACATAAACACGACCAAAAGGTTGCGCCCCCAGTGGATAAATTGTGCTATCGGTTTGTGCTGATGTAACAGCATGATAATTGCCTGTTAATTTGCGCTTGGCTACAAAGGTGCCATTAAAAACAGTGCTGCTAACGGTAGGCCCTTCGCCAACTACATAAGCGTTGCTTAATGTTGTGTTGCCTGTTGGGTTATAAAAAACGCCACTTGGAAAACGTGCGCCGCTATCAGCGGCAGGGTTGGTAAAAATAATGGTAGAGTCCCACTGGTTGGTAGAAAGGTTTAACCAATCGGCTTGCACTGCACCACTTGTAAAGCCCGTAAAGCCCCAAATAGATGATGCACGATGCACCCATAGCACGGCATTTAAATCTTTATTATAGCTTAGGCAACTTTGACGTTGTGTATCACTTTGGCCGCCAGTACCAAAGGCGTTAACACCTGTGTTAAATACTGTGCCTGTGCAACTTTGATTTGTTTTTACATTGGTTTGTGCCAGTAGTGTTGTACTACAGGCAAGTGCAATTAAAATTGATTTAATTTTCATACATGTGTGGTTTTGGGCTAAAAGTAATTTTTTAAAACAGCAGATGTAATTTGTTTTTTAAACGGTGGAGTTTTCTTTTTAAACGGTAGGGTTTTTTAATTAAGCGGTATTTTTTGTTGTCTGTATTTTATCAATACAGCTTATAATATTGAGCAGAAGATTTATTGATAACAGAATGGCCTTTTTGTTTTTGCTGCTATTTAAAAACAATACATTATTTGCAGGTTAAGCCCTAAACTGTTATAACCGGGGTTGTTTTGGGTAAAAATATATTGGGGGCTAATGCCGTAATAAAAAACGGGTGCTATGTTTAGGCTTAAGTGTTTGGTTGGGTTAACAAAAAAACCCACACGGGCTACGGCTGCAGCTGCCCATTGATTTTGTTGGGGTATGTTGTTGCTGGTATATGTTTGGGTGTTGGTTGTAACTTGCCCATTGTTGTTAACTGCCTGTTCAACAATTTGTGATGTTGCATAGCAGTAACTTATTTGTGCGCCTACACCGGCAAACATGCCAAGCTTTTTTGAAATATGAAAAATTACTTTTTGCAGCGATAATGAAAAGTAGCCATTGCTGTTTCTATTAATTACTTTAACGGTTGCCGAATTGCCGCCAACAAATAAACCACCGGGCAGGTTATTAATGTAGGCGTTGGTTTGGTAACCAAGCTCGGTATACAAATAAAAATTTTGTTTTTTGCTAAGTACTATGTTTTGACAAAGTGCTGCCGTACCACCTATGCTGCCTTTTAAGGTGTTGTTATAATAATTGCTTTGGTTTACATAGGTTGGCATAGAAAGCATGGGCATAATGCTTATGCCTATACCGTTTTTGATAACTGATGTGCTATCGTTTTTGGCTGTTAGTGTATGGGTGTTAAAACAAGTTGCTATAAATAACAGGGCGATGAATTTATTTTTCATGTACGGTTTTAGTTGGCGGTAAATGTAATCTTTATTTGTTATCCCTGTTGATGATAACATCAGCAAGGGCATTGGTTGTTTGTAGTGAGCGCCCTAAATGTTTATTTGAAGAGAGATACATTATCTACCCATAATGAGCTGCTATAGGGGCGACCAAAACATTGGCCACGTATGGTGATAATAACAGTATCAGCATGGGTGGTGTTTTGGGAAATGGGGATGTTTAGTATTGTAAAAGTTTTGATGGGCGATGTACCAACCCAAATACCACTATCTACATGGTGTTTTTGGTAAAATACATCTACTTTAATTAGTACGCTATCGGCTGAGGATAACATGGTATCTTTAACGTAGGCCTGTAAATAAGTGGGGTGATTGGCAATGGCAAATTTGTTTTTGGCGTATGCCTGAAAATTCCAATTGTAATAAAATTGAGCGCTATAACTACCGCTACAAATGTTTTGAGTATCGCGTCGTACCACATACTCGTCAAACGGGGCACCCTGACATAGCGGACAACCATTGGTGTACCAGTTTAGGGGGCGCAGTTGTGTGTTCCAGTTTTCGAAACCACCATTGGGCACTGCTATTTGATTTGTTGGTGCAGCAGATGAATTTGTTGTATTTTTTTTACAAGCCATTATAGCTATTAAACCTGCCAGTAGTATGATGCATTTTGTTTTCAACGAAATAAAGCTACAATAAATTTTATTTAAAGACAATAAAATGTTTGTGGCTGCTTGTGTTGGGGTGGTGTAAAGCTCACTTTTAATGCTGCACCATTATTTTTTGTGTAGTGATGTTTTGGGTTGTTTGCACTTGTATAAAGTAAACCCCATCATTAAAATTACTTACATCAATTTGGTTTTCTTTTGTTGCAAAAATTTGTTTGCCTAACACATCAAATAGTTTTACATCAACTACATTGTTTGCATCAATAGTAAAATTGTTTTCTGCGGGGTTAGGGTAAATTAGTGTTTGGTTGTTGTTGCTTAGTTGGTTTATGCCTGCTAAGCTAGGGTTAGTAGCCGTAAGCGAATTATTACTTACGTTGTAACCTAAAACTTCGGCCAAAGGATTTAGATTATACCAATGATAAATAACAACACCCGGGCGAACGCTTTTTACACGCACTAAATTATAAAATGTGTTATAAGGTAAAATAACGGTTCCGTAGCCATCGTATATTAAGGATTCTAAATTTTGAGTGCCACCAACTTTTTGATAAGTATCGGTAATGCTATCCTGATAATGAAACGGAAATTGCAAAAGTTGCAATGGGTTGGGCGAGTAATCGTTTCCGGTGCCGGGCGTGGTAATGCCATCGGTAACAAGGTCTAATCGGGTGGCATTGGTATCGGCATATGAATAAAGTGTGTTTGTACCAGTGACAACTGTAAATAAGCCGTTGGCTGCAGGGTAGTTTGATGCGTAAGTGGAATTTGATTCGGTAGCCACACTTAAAGTACCTTTAAATGTAAACGGAACTGTACTAAAATTCCAGATTTGAGCTGCGCCCGGGTTGCCCGCACCAATGGTTGATGTAGCTGTGTAAACAGGGCTGCTGTAACCAAGCGAGCAAAAATTAGAGCCGCCCAAAACTACGGGTTGTGCAATAAGTTTACTTAAAAACAGAATAGGGATAAATAGAATTATTTTTTTCATATAGTTGTTTTAGTGTTTAAATGTACAAAAAATCGTTTTCAATTATGTATTTGAGATGGCGGCATAACACACTATTTAGTGTTGTATAATAATTTTTTGCGTGGCTATGCCTGTGTTTGTTTTTACTTGCACATAGTATACGCCTTGGCATAAACTTTCTGTATTTATAATTGTTGTATCTGCAATGGTTTGGGTTAAAACAATTTTACCTGATATATCAATTATATTTACAACTTGTTTTTCGCTACTTGAAACCTCAAGGGTAAAACTATTTTGCGCGGGGTTGGGGTATAAAACAAATGTGGGGGTTTGTAAGGTTTGTATGCCCTCGCTATTAGGAAACTGACAATTAAACCAAGGACCTACGCTAAAGGCGCAGCCATAGGTGCTTAATTGTCCGCCGTTAGATAAAACACCGTACTGTGTAATAATTACGGCACCGGGTTTGTAACAGTTAACTAAACCACCGGGTATGTCTATAACATCTAAATTTAGAGTGCCGTACTTACTAATGCTTGCACCTGATTGCACTGTTACGGTGTAATGGCCACATATACCACCTGTGCTATCTATTTGTAAAAATGCATTTGCAGTAAGGGTAAGGTTGCTAATAATGTTTATGTTGTGCTTAATTAAAAAAGTATCGGCAATGGAAGATGATGAAGGGGCTACGCCACCTTGCCATACATAGCCTGCATTCCAGTTTCCGTTTGAAACCGTTTGCCAGGTAACAGCTTTTGCGGTTTGCATAAACATGGCAACTAAAAAAATTATGCTTATGCTTTTTTTATTCATTTTATAAATATACAAAATTGTTGCAGCCCTGCGTTAGGGATTGTAGTGAAAAGCCCGCAGCCTGCAAAAACAGATTTCTCACATACGTTCGAAATGACAAGCAGGCGAGGACTTGAAGCGAAAAGCCCGACGGCGCGTGTTTACAAAGTGGCGTAACGCCCTAAAGAAAAGTTATTTTTTTTTGAGGAGCATGAAAGGAAAATCGTTGGCAACTACCACCCAGTTTGGATTATGAAGATAATCTTGAACGGATGAGAGATAAAATTTTTCGGGGGTCATAAAATTATCCCATAATTGATGTGCCACAATGTAATCGGCATCACGAACATCAGGGAACATATATATATAACGACGTTGAGATAAATGCGGAACATAAAAATTTGATGCACTAACTTTTGCGTCGGCGGGAATTAAGGCTAAGCTTTTATATACTTTATTGACATTTAATTTGGTGTCGAAAAAATGAATATCGAAAATGTTTTCTTTTAAAGGCCATGTCCAAGGTAGGGCTCTTTGATCTTTATCGAAAGAATAGCTTGTGGCAAACCATGCCAGCAAACAAAATGAAACAGCGGTTGCGTATTTAAAATACGCTTTTTTTATACTACCAATAATTAAAAATGCTGAAACAGGCAGCATGGTTGCAACGGGCACAGCATAGTAACCATATATGCTCCAACGCACAGGAATATCGTCGAACATTTTTTGGGCTATAATAGGAATAAACCAAATAATGTATTGCGGCCTGAAAATTAAAATAAAGCCACCTGAAATAAGATAGGTTATATAGAACTCAGTTTTTACTCCATCTAAAGTTGGGTCGTTAAGTTGATTTTGAAACAAGAGATTAAACGTTTTTATGGGATGGGCAAAAATAAATTTTAGAGCCTCGAAAGGAGTTTGACCCAAAGCGGAATAGGAAAACAATGAATAATGGCCGCCGGGTTGTTGTACTGCCGGAATAAGTACAGAAAATAAAATAATGAAGTATAAGACCGATGAAATAATTAGCAGGGAGCAAAAAACCTTTCGTTCTTTTTCTTTCCAATGCATAATAATGAGGGTTATGAGAATAAATATAAATACAAGAGGCATATCCTCACGTGAAACTAAGGCTATGATAAAAATAATAACTGTAACGAGGTAGTTTTTCTTTTCGAAATAATAGAGAAAAAACGGAATTAGGCAATTTGAAAAAATGGCCAAATTACAATCGGAAGCCATAGAGGCATAACGCGCCTGCATTAAAAAATAATAAAGCATGGCAAATAAACCAATCCATACATTATTTGATTTTAGTGTAATGTATTTTGATAAAACCCAACCACTTAAAATAATGGCAGTGGTTTGAAGAAGAAGTAAGGTGTAGGTGCCGGTAAGCCAATTTAATAACCAATAAAAAGGAATGAGGAAAAACAGGGTTAGTGAAAAATGGTCTTGCAGGAAATTTACTTTTGAATCTTTTATATCAAATATGGGGCAAGGACTGATGTGAAAATGTGCGTAATCCCAAAAGGCGTAATTATAAACACCATAATCGCAGGCATAGCTGCGGAAAAGATAGTGATTGGTTGTGCCTGTTATTAGGTATATGGAAAAAAAGAATAGTAAAATAATAGATTGCCAAACAAGAGGCTTACTGATAGTGTTTTTAATTTTATGGATTAGGGAAGTCAATTTTAAATAAAATGTATTGTAATTAACGATTAATTATTTTCTAAAAGTAATGAAATTAGTTTAGTAGAAATTAATCGGAAGTTTTACACCTGGATTAAATTGGTTTGAGAAATTATCTCACTAAGCGCATTGTAGAGATTATCTAAATGTTGTTGGGTGTTGAAGACTTGTATGGAGTAGCGAATGAAAACATTTGCATCTTGGCGCATTACAGGAATTTCTATTTGATACTTTTCGTAAAGCAGGCGTTGCAATTTTTCGGGCTCAGTGGTTTTAATGCGCATGCTGCACATTTGCCCTAAAAACTCATCGGTAATAGGGCATAAGGGGGCTGTGCCCAGTAAGGTGCAAAAGCGTTGGTAGTTTTTGTGTGCAAGTGCACGGCAATTGGCAGCAACTTTGCTCCAATTATTTTCTTGCATGAATTGTATGGCTGCAGGTACGGTTAAGAAAGCGGTAAAATCGCGGGTGCCTTGTATTTGGTTGTAATCTAAAAATTGAGAGTGAGATGGTGCGGCGCTTTCATATCCCCAACTAATAATTAAGGGGTCGAATAGTGGTTGAAATTCTTTTTTTATGTAGAGGAACGAGCAGCCTTTTGGTGTACACATCCATTTATGGCAAGCACCTGTGTAAACATCGGCTTGTATGTCGGCAAGGTTTAAAGGAATGTGTCCGGGCACGTGCGCGCCATCAACAATGGTAAACAAGCCTTTTGCTTTGGCGATTTCGCAAATTTCTTTTACGGGAAAAATTAAAGCGGTGGTGCTTGTAATTTGACTGATGAAAATGGCTTTTGTTTTTGGCGTTAGTCCCGCGAAAAAATCTTCAATAAATTTTTCTTTCGTAGTAAGCGGAAGTGTAATGGGTTGACGCACATATTTTGCACCTGCTTTTTTGCAGTAATAATTCCAGGCGCGGTCTAATGCACCGTACTCAACATTAGTGGCCAGTATTTCATCACCGGGATTTAGTTTGAAACTTTTTGCAATGATGTTTATGGCATAGGATGGGTTTGGCACGTATACTACATCATCGGCGTGACAATTTATATATTGGCCTAAAGCTTCACGAGATTTTTTTAAATATTGGAAACCATTGAAGGCCATAAACTGAACGGGCTCGGCTTCTAACTCAAGTTGCCACTTTTGCAGGTCGGCAAAAATTGGTTTAGGACATGACCCGAATGAACCGAAGTTTAAAAAGGTGATGTTGGGGCTTAATAAAAATTGTGAGGTTAATGGGTGGTTTTGCATGGGGGTAAAAATATAACTTTTTGGCTACTTTATTTTTACTTAAGCAATTAAAAATAATTGTATCGTTTATTATACCGTTGCAGAAATTTTTTACCAATGCCGTAGTAAAATCCAAACCCAAAATTAATGATACCTGTTATACTACTTGTTTTTAAACCCGTAAGGCTTGTAATATCCTGCAAGGCAATGTTATGTGGATTAAAAACAGTAGGCATATAATTATAGGACAGAAAAATACCGATGGAAAAATTTTCTTCGACAGCAAAGTTTAAACTATACTCGGGCTCTATAACAATTGAATTATATGATTTAATTAAATCAGGCTCGCTTTTTGGATTTACGACACCGGTAAAAATAGATGTGTTGTAGCCAACATTTATAGCAAAAGTTGAAAAAATATTTTCGGTATGAAATTTATTGCAGCCTATTTTTACATAGCCTGTATAAAGTTTCATTTTAGTATTTAAGTCTAAATTATTAACCGGATTTGGAATATTGTTTAAGCGCAATAAACCATCTTTAAAACCAAGGCCGGCAAAAAAATTATGAGTTAACCTAACGTTTGCCGAAAGGTTCATTTCGTAAATGCCTCTAAATTTTGCGCGTAACGGGCCGTTAGAAACAGGGGCAGGTAAGGTAGTAGAAAAACGTATAGCAAATAACGATTCTTTAAAATTGGCGTGTATGCGGCGACTTTCTATGAATTCATTATAAGTATCTCCATTTTCATTTTGCGCATTTAATCGCCAAAAAGGAATTAATAAGATTATCCATATAATTTTTTTCATTTTTTTCTACTAATCTAGTAAAAAAAATTATTAAAAAAAAGCTAAACTAACGTTGTAGTAAACTTTACTCTATACGGCTTACGATGATTTTATCTAAGGCTTTTACGTAGCGGCGGCCTGTTTTAAAATCGGTGGTGGTAATGGTTAGGATGCGGTCGTCGGAATCGCTTAAATTTTTGCCGTCTTTTTCAGTGATGATGAAAAGATTGTTGCCAGTTGGAGAATTAAAAATTTCGTTCCACGAATAAACAACTTTGTAGTTATCGGATGCTACAAAAGTTAAATAAAACTCACTAAGCTCTTTTGGTTTTTCAGTCAGGAATTCTATTTTTTCTAACAAAGGTTTTAGAGCTATGCCCTTTATATTTTGTATATCGCCTTTAACTTCGCCTAAATGATTGGTAAGGGTTACGTTTTTAATAGCCACAACGGGATAAGTGTTTATATCGGCCAAGGTAAATTTAAGTTCGTTTTTTATTTTACCTGTTATGGTAAATTGATTGGTTGGGGTTATTTTAGTTTGTGCCCAGGCAAAAGTGCTTGCTGCGAGTAAAAAAATGAGGATGTATTTTTTCATGTTTACTCTTTTAGTGTTTTATTAATTTCCTCAATTAATTCATTCGCTTGTTTTATTCCCAATTCATCATACAATCTAATATTATTTTTTCCCAGTAATATTGCATAACCAATTGTTGCCTTTAATTTGGGGTTTAGGTATATTTCTTTCTCTGTTTTATCTGCATTCTCTGCTCTAATGTCAAAGGTTTTGAAAAGAAATGTATTATATAAATTATCTACATAAACTATATTAGGAACTGTTTTTTGGTAGTAACTCAATAAGCCTTGTTTTAGTTTTTCGTTTTCGATAAAACCAATTTTACCACTTGATTTAAAACCTTCGTAGTTTCCGTTATTGATTTTTTGCCCCGGTGCGTGTATGGGTAACGAAACTGTTTGGTTTAGTTTTTCTAAACTATCTATTTGAGCAGACGTAATATTAGCTACAAATAAGTGCTGTTTATTTGTTTGTATATACTGTTCTTTATCTTTATTTAAACTTTCGATATCTTTTTTCAAATCTTCGCGCACATTTTGCAAAAACAATTTCACTTCTGCCTGCTCATGCCTATGTTCAGAACAGCTATGAAGCCATATAGAGAGTGAAACGGCAAAAACGATGATAAAAATTTCGATACTGGTTTCTTTAACTTTTTCGCTAAAGGTATATTTAGGGTTTTTTACCGTGGTGTAAATTTTTTTGGTGTGTTTGGTTACTTCATCTTGCATATTGTATTTGCCTATTTGTGGAGGCAAATATAACCAAAAAAATTTCCCAGCTTATTTGATATAATTTGTGTGTTTGTAAGGGTTTTAATGTAAACAACCTGCTTATTGTTTAGCATCTTTACCATTGCGAACCGACATTTTTTTGCGGTAGGTAACGCCCCAGGTACCCATTTGGGTTACTACTTTTTTTAAGGTTAAACCGGTTTGCGTTACCGCATACTCAACCGTGGTTGGTTTGGTGTTGCAAACAGTACGGGTAATTAATTTATTCATTTCCATATCCTGCAACTCGCGGGTGAGCATGCGCGGACTGATTTTTAGTTTGCGCGACAGCTCCTTAAACTTATATGATTTTTCGAACAAGGTTATCAAAATGGGTAATTTCCATTTACCGCTAATGATTTCCATCAAGTCTTGAATGCCTCTACGCGTTTGAGCTGAATAAATAGGTTGTCTAGTTCTTTTTTTGGCCATTTGTTGTCTGAAGCTTTTTATTTTTTTGCTTTACTAACATTAGTTAATGCTACTAACAATATCAATGATGTTTTTTTCGGATAAAGGTTTTGGTAAAAACATTTTTACATGTGGGTTTGCCGATACTTTATCTATTTCGAGGTTATTTAAAAAAGTGGCTACTACGAAAATATTTATTTGATTTTTAATTTGTTGGTCTAGTGTTTCAAAAAGCTGTAGAAATTCATCAACACTCATTCCCGGTGTGTACATGTCTAATATAACTACGGTTTTGGTTTTTACTTTGTTGCGATAAGCTGTTTCTATATATTTAAAACCTTGTCGGGTATCTTTAAAATGAAGGATATTGTTTGGGATTTTTAATTCGGTACTGAGCATATATTTATGGACCATGATGTCGATAGGGTTGTCTATTAAAATAAAAGTTGTTTTGGTTTCCATATATGTTTTATATGTTATTAAAAATGCCTTTGTTTAAGGGGTGTATTAGGCTTTTTTTTGGTTTTTGCCCCGCATATATTTATTGGTTTTAACAAAGATTGTTTAATTTTTGAGAGTGTAACATACACTTACATAATGTATACTAGTTACAAATTGTATACCTGTTAAAAGCTTTTTAACCAAACTAATTTGTACTGGCATAGATTTTTGATGCAAAGTTGACTGATAATACTTGGAAACAGAATACTTAAAAACGCTTCTTTTAGCACAAATAAGACATTTTTGTAAATTTGCTTATGCGTAAAAAAACACTGCCGATATATAGTATAGAAAATTTTAATTACTCGGGTAAGGAGGCTGATTTTTATTCCAACACACTTAAAGAGCAATTAAAGACCAATCGGGAGATTTTAATGCCCCATAAACATGACTTTTTTTTTGCTTTACTAATTACAAAAGGCTCGGGCACTCATACGATTGATTTTATTGAGTATGATGTAAAGCCGGGGAGGGTGTTTATGATGTCGCCGGGGCAAATTCATAATTTTAGTTTATCGGATGATGCCGATGGTTATCTCTTTTTTCATACCCGAAGTTTTTATGATTCTAATTCCTCGATGAAAAAAGTACAGGATTATCCTTTTTTCTGTTCGATATATAATTCGCCCTTAATTACACTACATAACAGTCATTTACAAAAAATAAAAGACTTGTTTGCCGAAATAGAGGATGAGTTTGAGCACAATTATTTGATGAAATATCAAAGAATACATGTGCTGATGGAACAGTTATACATTGATTTAACCCGAATTTATTTGCCTAAAAAGCAAATGGAAAGTCAGAATCAAAATTACCTGAGTAAAGTAAGAAAACTGGAAGACCTGATTGATGCAGATTTTAAAAAAATAAAATCGCCGAGCGAATATGCCAAAAAGATGTTTATAAGCGAAAAGCATTTGAACAGAATGTGTAAGGAGTGTTTGAACAAAACAACATCGGATTTGATTGTGGACAGAATAATGCTTGAGGCTAAACGACAACTAATTTATACCAGCGATACGGTTGCAGAAATAGCTGAGCAATTGGGATATGACGACCACTCGTACTTTTCGCGCTTGTTTAAAAAGAAATGTGGTAAAACGCCTGTGGAGTTTGCAAAACATGGCAAGACTTAGTTTTTTTGTTTGAAGAAACTGAGAGCGTAAATGCCAGAACGCCTATTAAAAAGTATATAAACAACAAAAGCCGCTATATACTAGCGGCTTTTGTGTTAGCAAACTAAGTGAATTACTTAGGTTTGTCAGCTTTTTTCTCTTCTTTTTTCTCTTCTTTCTTTTCGCCTTTTTTCTCAGCTTTAGCTTCTTTCTTTTCGCCTTCTTTTTTCTTACCGTCGTTTTGAGCGTTAACCGAAGTTACACCAACAACTAACATAAAAGCGGCAACTGTTGCAATTACTTTTTTCATAATATATTTTTTTATGCCCGGTACAGGCGGGCTGTTTTTTTAGGGAACTGTTTCTGTACAAAACAGCCACACAAACATAACTAAAGAATTTGAATAAAAAAGTTAAAAATAATACAGGTTGTATGATAAAAATCAGATAAGGGAAAGGAATGCCAAGTGTTACAGATATTGTTTTAACCATTTTTTGGTTTATATTTTGCTGGAAAATAAAATTGGGGCTATTTGGCTAAACTTTTTATTTTTGGTGCATAAACTAAAAAAACACTACTATGAAAAACAATTTTTTTAAAACCGTATTGCTAAGTGCTTTGTTTACTGTATTTGGTTTTGCCGTTAGCGCGCAAACAAATGAACCAAGTAAAAAACAAGAGAAAAAAATGATTAAGGAAGAGAAGACGCAAGTAAGGGCTGATAAAGACAAAAAAGAGATGGATAAGGCTAAAGAGAAAGAAGATAAAGCTAACGGAAACAGAGCGGGTAAGAAGGAAGAGAAGGCACAGGTAAAAGCAGATAAGGCTAAAACCGAAGCTGATAAAGCGCAGGAGAAAGCTGATAAATCAGTTAAGAAGCACGAGTAAGTTAAGTGAGAAGTTGAAAATTAAAAGTTATAAGTAAAAAGACCTGCATTGCAGGTCTTTTTTGGTTTTATAAAATTACTGCTTTACAATAACCAAGCGTTTGTTTATTACACTCTCGTTACTAATAAGGCTAAGGTTATAAATGCCTTGCGATAGGTTGCTTATATCTATACTTGTTGTGCCGCTTATAGTTTGGGTTAAAACCTGTTTGCCATTTACGTCGGTAATTTGCACTATTTGTTTATCCGTATTATTTGTTTCGATAACAAAATTATTTTGCATAGGGTTGGGATAAATGTTTACCTGATTACTTACATCTATTATTTGGTTAATGCCTGCAACAGCGCAACCATTTGTGTTGCCTGATGCGCAAATAGGTTTTGCCAAATCGGTGGAGTTCATGGCTGTAACATAATTAGGCAAACAATTGTATGGATTTGGATCTATATGAAAAGTTGTAATAGAATTTGGAAAAGTTGGGAAGCAGGCTATTTGATTATTGCTGCAATCGAAATAAGTTAACGAGCTTGGTAAAGGAGGCATATTTGTTATAGCATTGTTGAAACAAATAAAGAATTGAAGTGAGCTGGGTAAAGTAGCGGGCAAACTTGTTAGGTTATTATAATCGCAAGAAAAGTTGGTGATTGCATTTGGTAATGATGTAGGAAGAGATGTTAATTGATTATTGCCTAGATACAGGTACGTCATACCACTTGGTATAATTGCCGGAAGGCTTGCTAAAGTATTACCTGTACAATTTAAATAATACATTACACTAGGCAGTGCCGGAAGGCTTGTTATGCCATTAGCGCAACAGTATATAGCTTGCAGTGAATTAGGAAAATTTGGAAGACTAGTTAATTGATTAAAGCCACAAGTTAAAACACGAAGCGCAGTTGGTAACGTTGTAATGTTTGATATTGAGTTGGTATCGCAATACAAATAATTAAGTGCATTGGGTAAAGTAGGCAGACTGGTTATTAAATTATTGCTGCACCATAAGGTTTTTAATGTGCTTGGCATTGCGGGAAGGCTTGTTATGTTGTTTACAGAACAATCTAAATAAGTTAATGAAGTAAAATACTGGGCACCCGTTAAATCACTAATATTTTGCGCTCTCACATTTATGGTGTGTGTAGATGTGGTAACTAAGGTGCTACTAGTGTTTAATGAATCGTGTTGCATGGCACCAGGTACCAAGGTTTGTAAATAGGCAACAAAGTTGACATCGGGGATAACCACCCATGTTTGAGCGTTTGTAGTTAAACAAAAGGCTAGGGTTAAAAGTGTAAGTAATTTTTTCATTTTTTTATGATTTAATATTAAAGATAACCGATTTGTAACAAGGCACAATATTTTATAACAATAATTAACTGCCAAAAAAACTTAAAACCTTAGCACGGTACTACTTAACAATAACCAATTTTTTCATACTGATTTTGTTTTACCAAATATATAGTAAGAGCCCCTAATTATTTGATAAAATGTACCAACGTTACACTATTTTGTATAACTGTTAATTATGTACTACAGGAAATGGTTGTTTTGTTTTTATAAACTACTTAACAATAACCAGTTTTTTATTTACCACACCTGCGTTGCTTGATATGCTTATGTAATAAACGCCTTCAGCTAGTTTGCTGCCATCAATAGTTGTGGTGCCGTTTATAGTTTGGGTTAAAACTTGTTTGCCTGTTACATCAAACAATTGTAAGGTTTGTTTTTCGGCATTGTTAGTTTCAATTGTAAAATTGTTTTGCGCGGGGTTGGGATAGATTGAAACCGTTTGCTGTGCTTTATTTTTTTGTATAGAAGCGGTTGAGCCCTCGTTAGCTGTTATAAGCGAAGTGCTGTAGGCATAATCTTTAACAGTAACAGATGCTCGTTCGCAAGTAGTAACTACAACTAATTGCATCCATCCATAATATAGGGTAGAACCTGAGTAAAATTTAATACCCGCAAAACCATTTACGTTAAGGTTAGCATTGTGCCAGAAACCAGACCAGCCACTAAACTCACTAAAATACTCAAGTCTATTATCGATACTCATAAGCTGATTATTAATAGTATCGCCGGAATTTAATCTCAGTATCCCGCCAGAGCTATACGCAGTTTGGTTGTTAGCTAGTGGTATTAAAGTTGCAACTTCGCTACCATGCATGCAGTCAGACATATAAGTGCCAGCTTCAGTTTTAAAATCATAAATGCCATCATGGTCTAAATCCCAATATGTAACTGCGGAATCTGAACTGGTTGGAGAAGTTGATGTAACACAAGTACAAGAATCGGGGTTTACATCAACATAAACTAATTGCGCTTTTGTATTTAAACAAAATGCTAAGAATAAAAATGCAAGTAGTTTTTTCATGGGTTTTATTTTACAATGACCAGTTTTTTATTTATAACACTTTGGTTGCCTGATATGCTAATGTTGTAAACGCCTGCCGATAAATTGCTGGCATCTATACTAGTTGTACCGTTTATGGTTTGGGTTAAAACTTGTTTGCCTGTAACATCAAATATATTTACAAGTTGTTTATCGTTACTTGAAGTTTGAATAGTGAAATTATTTTGCGCGGGGTTGGGATAGATTGAAACCGTTTGCTGTGCTTTATTTTTTTGTATAGAAGCGGTCGAGCCCTCGTTAGCTGTTATAAGCGAAGTGCTGTAGGCATAATCTTTAACTAAAACACGGGCATCACCCTGGCTTACACCTATAGATATTTGTATCCAACCGTAATATAGTGTAGTGCCCGAGTAAAATTTAACGCCTATAAATCCATCAGGAACTAGTTGCCAGTATCCAGACATACCGTTCATTGCCACAGACTCAATTAAAAAAGAGCCAGCATACCAAGTTTGATTATTTATGGTGTCACCCACATTTAATTGTAAGACATTACCATAGGAAGCAACAAAATTATTTGTAGCGGCAGTAATTCCGGTTGTGTTGGTTCCTCCATTAGCATTCATACTGGATACATCAAAAGTAAAATCGGTTGTTCCATCCTTATCCAAATCCCAGTTGGTAGATAGAGAGGCATCACCTTGTACACAAGTACAAGAATCGGGGTTTACATCAACATAAACTAATTGCGCTTTTGTATTTAAACAAAATGCTAAGAATAAAAATACAAGTAGTTTTTTCATGTGTGTTTTACTTTACAATAACCAGTTTTTTATTTACCACACCTTGGTTGCTTGATATACTAATGTTATAAACGCCCGCGTTTAAATTGCCTGCATCTACATTAGTTGTACCGTTTATGGTTTGGGCTAAAACTTGTTTGCCTGTTACATCAAATATATTTACAAGTTGTTTATCGTTACTTGAAGTTTGAATAGTGAAATTATATTGGGCGGGGTTGGGGTAAATATTTATTTGTGTGTTGTTTGATAATTGATTGATGCCCGTAGCTATGGGTTTTATAGGGTTGCTACTTGTAACTACATAAGTGCTTTGTGTGTTATTATTGCCGCCGGCTAAACGTAAGGTTGGGGTACAATTAAAACCTGCAGCACTTATGCGCCAATTACCATTAGGATATGAGCTGTAATTTGGGTCGGTACTTGAAGTGCCCGATATGTTTGCTAAAACATGCCATGCGCCAGTGTTATTATCATCGCGTAAAAAAGAGTAGCCTGTTAAGGGGTTTGTTTGTCCGGTTTCTACCGTATATGCGTTCCAAGAAAAATTAGCGTTGTTTTCTTGCAGAAACATAGTTTGGTGATAAGGACTCATGGCACTGATGTTACCACAGGTATCTTTTATGGCTAGTTTATAAAACCAACTTGAATATAATGGGTTACCACCATTAGGACCACCAACACTAAAGGCAGTATCCATAAATTCGCTTAAGGCATTTTTACTTACTGCACCAATGCGAAGATAGTTTAAAGAAGATTTTCGGTAAATAATAAAACTATCAACGTTTGTATACGAGGTTTTATCCCAATAAACTATGTTGTAATTATAACCAGAAGCAGCATCGGTTGTTACCATGCAAATGTTTGGTGTAACCGATGTACCCACTTGTAGGGTTATGGTTGCGGTATCGCTACACGCAGTTCCGTCGGAAACAGAATAGGTTGTGGTAGTAGTTGGTGTAACAGCAATGGTGTTGGTTGTTGCACTTGTGCTCCAAACATAACCACCGGCAGAACCACTTGCCATTAAAATAACATTACTACCCGTACAAACCATAGTTGATGTTGTGCTAATAGAAAGCTGCGGTACAATTGTGTTTAGGAATATTACTAACTCAGCTGTAGTAGAATCTCCAACGGCTATATCTAATCTTCCATCGGCATTAAAATCGGCGGCTGTAATTGGTTTTCTGTTATTCCAACCGGCTACCGAACCTAATGGAATTTGGCGGTAGTTAATAAAACTACCCGCACCGTTACCTTCATAAATGCCTAAGCTGGCAGGATTAGTAAAAACTACATCTATGTTGCCATCGTTATTAAAATCGCCGCTTATAATTTCTTTAGGCGTTGAAAAAATAGGGAAAGATGTTGCAGTACCAAAGCTACCTGCACCATTACCTATTAGTAATGATATATCGCTTGTGCCACCCATGTTAACGGTTGCTATATCTGTTTTTCCATCGTTATTAAAATCGGCAGCAGTAATTGAACAAGGCATGTAACCCACATTGAAATTAGTGACTGCCCCAAAAGTGCCAGTGCCGGTACCTAAAAAAACTCCCACAGAATTTTGCATTATGTTAGCGCAGGCTATATCCATTTTGCCATCATTATTAAAATCGGCAGCGGTAAGTGAGTAAGGTCCTGTGTTAAAGCCCGCACCCGAAGTTATTGTATCGGTAAGCGAAAAATTTGCCGCACCACCATTGGTTAAAATACTAATGTTATCGGTTGACGGACCACTATATATTGGGCAAGTTGTTGCTAAATCGGGTTTGCTATCGTTATTAAAATCGGCACTGATAATTTGCTGAGGCATAACATTAACATTGAGTGTGAAATTAGTAGGAGTACCAAAATTGCCTGCACCATCGCCTAATAGTACTGATACATTTTGATTGGCAAAATTTGCCGTAGCTAAATCGAGTTTGCTATCGTTATTAAAATCGGCAGTGATAATAGAACAACCTGTGCCACCTGAGTTTACGGTGAAAGAAGTAATGGTACCAAAAGTTCCGCTACCTGCACCAAGCATAACAGATATGTTGCCATTAATGCTTGCTACGGCTAAATCGGGTTTGCCATCGGCATTAAAATCGCCGTGA
>Ga0206824_10059_pt1 | contig 37081 bp, 41 predicted proteins | sample Alteio_BWOrgCont_82_FD_152874 | JGI IMG/M metagenome (GOLD analysis project Ga0206824, IMG submission 152874) | Enriched cells from forest soil in Barre Woods Harvard Forest LTER site, Petersham, Massachusetts, United States -... | ecosystem: Environmental > Terrestrial > Soil > Temperate forest >...
GTGCGCAGGTTGAATTTGGCAAACAGAATAGCGCTTTCAGCCAATGGGGCTTTATAGGAAAAGGCGGATTATCGTTTTAACAGATCGTTAGACCTTGCAAAACATATTTCAGAATTTCGCTCATCTTGAGTGTTTTGCGAAGGCAAAATGTATCGAAAGATGGAGCGATATAGCTGTTGTACTTTCTCGCTTCATCCTTCGATACACCGCATAAATGCGGCACTCAGGATGAGCGGAATTTTATTAAGATTACTTATTTCCCTAAAATCTATTGAATCGAAGCTTGTTTACCAGCGAGCTTCTTTTTTTATAGAGATTGTACCTTTACAATACAGCGTTGCTTTGGCAATCTTAGATACTGTCAATAGACTTTATATGAAATGCAAATGAGCATCCCCACCGCTCATCTTGAGTGTTTTGCAAAGCAAAATGTATCGAAAGATGGAGCGATGGAGCTGTTATACATTCTCGCTTCATCCTTCGATATCCGCATAATGCGGCACTCAGGATGAGCGGAATTTAGCACTCATTTTATTTCGCATACTATGTAATCTAAAAAAAGGGAGATGCTCTTATGAATTATCAGCTCATCAAAAAGATTGCGCTTATAACGTTAACTTTTTCTATGTATATATCAGCAACAGCATCTGATTCTTGCTCTTTAGCAGATAATTGCACGCCGGCAGGTACCGATATTTGCATTTCATGTTGCCCTTTGTCACAACAAAAAGGTTACATTTATAACAAAACACAATTTGTTACACGTTCACAGCAATTTAATATACCGCGCTATCTGATGATGCCAGATACGGCATTTTGTCCACTAGGATGCATCAGCATAACAACACACTTTGCATTCGAGTATCAGCAGATTTTTAACACACAAAATTGTGAAAATGATGGCTGTCAATTTTCTTGGTTTAGCCCTAATGCCAATTCTGTTATTACCTATGGCTTAGACAATGGTACGCCGGGCGTAGGCGAATTTGATATTAATGGTCTTAACTTCGGGTTAACATCCAGCGGCAACTTTAATTTCTTTCCTAAAAAATCTGACGTAATTATGGATGTTATATTTGTTGCAAACCTATCAACAATAATAAAAGGACTTTGGGGCCGTGTTGATCTGCCCATCACACACACACGTTGGGATCTTTTAATAGATGAAGTATCAACAGGAGAAAGCGATCCTTCTTATCCCGTTGATAGTGTAGGCACAGGTACAATTGCAACGGTATTTAATACTATGAAAGAAGCTTTAGGTAGCGTCTCTGGTTTTGGTGATGCTCCGGCTTTAACAAAAGGCAAGATATGTGGCAGACGAGCGCAAACCGGCCTTGCTGACATGCGCATTGATATCGGTTGCACATGGTACAATACAAACCGCTGCTGTCTTGGTACCACCTTTGATGTTATAGCGCCAGTTGGCAGCAAGCCTTGCGCAGACTTTCTTTTTAATGCTGTCTTAGGTGCCAGTCAATGGCAATTTGGTGGCGATGTTTATGGCGAGCGCCTTTTGTGGAAAAGCTGTGATGAAACCAACTACGTTACCCTCTCATTTGATGCAACCCTCAATGGCATGCTGAACAGCAAACAAAATAGATTACTTCAACTATTTATCGATGGTAAAGAAAGCCCTTGGAGCCAATATCTTTTATTAAAAAAATTTAATGCCGCAGGCCAAGCGATAGGTCTTGAACGGGCTGCCAATATTTTAGGCCAAGGCAGTATTAATGTTGGTTCAACATTCATGACTGATGTAGCGGTATTTGTAGAATATACACGTAAATGTTTTTTTGTTGGTATTGGGTATGATTTCTGGTATCGTGGCGCAGAAGGAATAACAGCACGTTATTTTGATATTCCAGCCGATACATATGCTGTTAAGGGTGGTACGCAATGGAATGGCGATATTACCGACCCACATAATAATGAGACCGCAAGCACGTCCACTATTGGCCATAACGGTCCGGTAGACCCAGACGGTCCAGTCTTTATATCTAATGAGGATATTAATTATTGCCCAGCTTTACATCCAAGCGCACTTACCAATGGCCTATTTGGTTTCCTTGGCTATCAATGGCGAAACTGCTGTACGCAACCATATTTACTATTGGGCGGACAGGCAGAGTTTGGTCATTGCGGCCGTGCCTTTAACCAATGGGGTGTGTTGGCAAAGGGAGGCTTTAGCTTCTAATCTTCCAAAGCGGAGTAATATGATAAGCATGTACTCCGCTTTGCATGTTTGCTCATTTTTCATTATATTGAATAGGAAATACATCACTTCTAATGGAGATACCTTCATGCTAAAAAAAGCTTTTTTACTTGCACCCTTACTTATACAGTTAACTGGTTGCTCTTCGCACGATGGCTGTTCAGAATGCAAGCACCATCATCATAAAAGTAAAAAATCCCATAAAGCAGATAAAGAATCCTATGAGGGTTATATACCACCAATTGCTAAAAATTTTATGGCCGGTGTAACCGTACAAGGCAAGGATAAAAAAGATCTTATGGTAGCGGGAATGGCAAATTTAACAGATCAATCTGTTGAAGGCACGTTAACAGTAAATGGTATGCTCGAGGGCAAGAATTTAACTATCAACAACCTTGTTGTTCGCGGCATGGCAGATATTAATAAATCTAGGGTCAATGGAACATCCAGCATCTACGGCTTATTAACGGCGAATAAAACTACATTTGCTGATCAAATTGATGTCTATTCGGATCAAATTAATTTTTCTGATGCTACTATACCAACTATAATTGTACATCCATCAGAAAACTTTTTTAAGAAACAACAAAAAATAAAATTACAAGGTGCTACCACCGTTACAGGCACTATTACCTTTGAAGATAAGAATGGCAAAGTAATAGCGTCTGCACAAACCAAAATAACCAAAGAACAGGTTATTGGTGGTGAGTTGATTCGCAAATAAGGATTACGCATGAAACTATATTGTGTGCTTTTCATGTTCTTCTTATGCTTAAGTAAATCTATATCAGCAGAAATAAATGCTTTAGAGCTGTTGGCAACGTGCGAAAGCACCATAGTAACAGCCGAAGTTGCATTACAACGTGCACCAACTTCAAATGGGTTTGGTTATATTTTTTATACCATTTCCCCATTGGCGCAAGCTTTTATAGATGGGGCTACTACCACAAAACGTTTTTTTGAAGCTGGTGCCGGCTTTAGCAATATAACTGAACAATGTTTGCGCAAAGGAATTTTGGAATATACCGCCAACGATTTATCTTTAGAACATCTTAAAATGTTGGCCGTTAGACTTGCTAAAACTTTTGGTGAGCAGACAGCGCACACATTGCAACCACTCTATTTTTTGCCAGGCAAAGTACCCAATGTGTTGCCCGATAAGGTAGATTATTACGATGCTATTTTGGTTGATAAAATGATGCACTTTTTAACACCCCAAGAAGCAGACGACTTTTTAAACTGGGCATCAAAAGCACTTAAAAAAGGGGGCAAGCTCTTTATTTTTACAGCAAGCATCTATTGTAAAACTTTCTGTACAAACGAACTTATTACCATGCGTGATAAAAATCAGGAACAGTATAATTTTTATGCCGGCTTTGCTGCACAGGTAGATAAACTCCTGAATTATAAAAAAAGTGATCATCCCGGCTATAGCTTACCGCCATCCATGTTATTTTTTAAACAAAGCGACCTGCTAGGCCTGCTTGCCGGTAAACAGTTTCACATAGAACAATCAATGGCTTTCAAACTACCACGGCCCGAACATCCATTTTGGACACCTGCACAAGAACCAGATTGTGACTTGATTGGTGTTATAGCTCAAAAAATGAACTGATTATTTACAGCAACATTCATCTTGTTTGCATGTAGAACAACGCGATGAACACTCATTATCACACGAATCACCTGGTACAAATGGAACTGCAATAGGTAAACCGTTATCTGGTGATGGACCAATACCCAAAATAGGCCCCTTGGATGAACCGCCCAAGCCGAATGTAATGGGCCCAAGCTGTAATCCAATGGCACCACCATCGGCAACAAGTTCTGCTGGCATTACAAGTATGCACGCGATTAACAATACTCTCTTCATCGCCCCTCCCCTCTTTCAGTTTTTGTAGTGATGCAAAGTCTATCAAAATCTCATTGGGCTTTTAAATAGATTGATTAAGCCAACATTTAAACGCAACTAGAATCTGCAATCTCGCAATTGTTTAATAATTGATCCACGTCGCTCTAACTCCGCCTGATAATGCGGATCTCTCATAAGACCACGTTTAAACCGCAATAACAAATCATAATCTTCCGGCTTTAGAAAATCTGGCGCATGCACCAAACTATCTATATCAGCTCGCAATTCTATTGCTCGTTCATAACGCAAAGCAATTGGATTATCTCGCAGATTGTATTTCCTCAGCATAAAACCTAAAGCACTATCTCTTTCTGTATCATGCGTAAAGCAGTGAGCAGCCTCATGTAATAAAAGTAATTTTTGTACAGATGGTTCAAGTTCAAAAAACGACGGCGATAATAATATATATTGAGGCACTATGCCAGCTGATGCTGTCGCATGTCTACCTTCCCATGCTTTTGGCGTAGCTTGTAGTAATGTTGGGGATGGCATTTCGCGTCGATGTGCATAATGTTGTAGATATTCCACCAAATTAGATGGGGCATCCAGGTAAAGCCCGGCTTTATAATAATCTTCTGCCTCTGCCTTCATCTGCGCAACTTCCTGTTCCGTAATAATTTTTTCTTGCTGCTGCCATTCTTGCTCATTAAGCGCTGCTTTCTCAAGCATCATAGCAACCAGCTCTTTGCGAGTAGTCATGATTTCTGATTGCAGATCATCCCATATTTTTTGTCGTTGGCAACCATACAGTTTTTTGTATGCCAAACCAATAGAAACAACAAATACAAGAGCTACGAGAAATATGCGATATCGTTGAAACATTATGCCTCCATTCAATAATTGTTACCACACAATGCGCCCATACACACCACATGGCAATATATAGCCACGCTTATGCTCCGTGAGCAGTAATTCATCTGCTTCAATTGTAACATCTGAAAATAGATCACTCATAAGATTTTTTACAACAAAGGGAGAATAGCCCATAGAATAGGCATTTAATAAAAAGAATAAAGGCTTGTCGCTCAGCAATTGCTTACACAACTGCAAAAGCATTGGCACATGCGTGTTAAAATTAAACATAACACCATCTTTACCACGGCCAAATGCTGGCGGATCCATAATAATAGCATCATAGCGGACACCCCGCTTAATCTCACGCTGTACAAATTTAATACAATCATCAACAATCCATCTGATTGGTGCATCGCCCAAACCACTCAGACGTTGATTTTCTTTTGCTGCGCTGACCACCGATTGTGCAGCATCAACATGGCATACCGTGGCACCTGCGGCAGCTGCTGCAAGAGTTGCGCCACCTGTATACGCAAATAAATTCAACACAGAAATTTTGCGCTCAGCATTCCCGATCAATGTCTGCATCCATTGCCAGTTGCTTGCCTGCTCAGGAAAAACACCAATATTTTTTGTTGTAGAAAGTTTAAGCTGCAAAGAAAAAGAATTGCTGTGCATAATCCATGGCTCTATAAAGGGCTTATTGATTTGCCAGCTCACATGGCCACGTTCTTGTTGAATCGCTTGAGCAGCGTAGCGCCATGCAGCAATGGGTGTTTGTGGTTGCCAAATGGCAATCGATTCTGGTCGTGCAATAATATTATTGCCGAACCGTTCTAAACGATAGCCATCGCCGCTATCAAGAAGTTTGTATTGCATAAATATAAAATCATCATGTTGTTACGATCATCCCGAGTGCCGCATTCATGCGGTGTATCGAGGGATGAATCGAGAGTTTTTATGACGCTTCATCTTTCGATACGTTTTGCTATGCAAAACACTCAAGATGAGCGGATTGCGCTTATAGGCTATGATCTGCGGACTGTTTTTTAGCCGCTACAAAGGAAACAACGTCGTTAACAGATACTAAGGCATCTGCATCTTCATCAGAAATTTCAATATTGAACTCTTCTTCTAAACGCATAATAAGTTCAATTCTATCCAATGAATCCTGTGCAACATCCTGCAACAGGATATCTGGATTAATAGATGCTTGATCTTGATTAAATTGTTTAGCAATAACGCTGGCAACTTTAACAACAATATCATTGTTCTGGGATTGCATTAATTTCCTTTGTTTCTTCTGCATTTTCTAGCGCAACAGGAGCTGGTGCACTTAATTGTCTGAGTTGCTCTAGATCAGCTTTTGTATTTAATGAAAGTACTGTTTTGTTAGGATATCGCTCTTGCACCAATTTAGTCAGCGTGGAGCCAGGTCCAACTTCAATAATGATATCACAATCAACAAGCCCTTCAATAACGGCTTGCCAATTTATCGGTTGCATTAAATGCTCTGTAAGATTTTGTTTAATAAGGTCAGCTTGCCCAAGAAGCGTACCATCAACCGAATTTAATAACGGCAACTGCGCATCCTTAAAATCAACCTTTTCTAAATAAAGCTTTAATTGCTCCGCCACTTCTTGCATGAATGGGGAATAAAGACCAAATTCCAGCGGTAATGATTGAGCTTTTACTTGTTCATACTGAGTAAATGAGTCTTCTAATAACGCAATAGCATCCTTGTGGCCTACTACAAGATGGTTCATAATGCTTAAATTGCCCGCGATGAACAAAGGAGTCTTCTTTTTGGCGATGGCAATACAGAGCTTTTCCAGCTCTTCATGCGGTATTCCCTGTACCAAGATAAGCCTATTTGTGGATTCTTCTAAGGTTGGCTCAAAAAAACTTGCATATTTTGACAGTAAATAAAGGCCGTCAGGAAAACTAATACTATCTGCTGCAAATAATGCAGAAAAATGACCCGTTCCATAACCTGCAACAACAGAAGGAGTAATCCCCAATTCCTTAACAAGTGCGTAGAAAGAACTACTTACTAAAAAAATAGATAGATATGCATTGTTCATCTTTGCAAGTTCTTGCTCTGAGGAAGCAAAACATAATTTTACAAAATTAACATTCAGACAGTTGTAAGCCTCTTCAAACAATTCTTGCATGACACGAGACTCGTCATACAATTCCTTGCCCATGCCCACAAACTGACTCCCATAACCGGGGAATAGCACTGCGTATTTCATAGTTTTTCCTCCATCCACAAACTATTAAATTTTTATGCTCTACAATTTCATTTCAAAAAATTTCTTAGCGCCTGCAAGCGTCGCAAGCTTTCTGCTTTACCCAGATAGGCAAGCAATTCAAAAACTCCAGGGCTTGATGCTTTACCCGTCAATGCTAACCGTATAGGCTGCGCAAAGGCCGGCAATTTTAAGTTATTATCCTGGGCAATTTTTTTAACCGCGGTTGTAACTGTTTGCACATCCCATTCAGGCACCTTACATAATACTTCTTCAAGCATCGCAATATTGTCAACAGATCCTGGCGTTATCACATCCGCAACCGCTTGCGCATCATATACGCAAGGAGCATGATACAAATTGCTTATTTCATCCGCCAGCTCACGCAATGTTTTAACACGTTCTTTATACAAGCCAACCAAAGCATGCAACTCCCGCTCGGTCCATTGGGGCAACTGCGCTCGCCAATGCGGATGTACATCACGTTCAATAAGGGCTACAAGTTCTTCACTTGAAGCTGCTCGTATATACACGCCATTTAACCATTCAAGTTTTTTACTATCAAATACTGCACCATGTTGATGTACATCTTCTAAGGTAAAAAATTCTATGATCTCAGCTCTAGAAAAAACTTCCTGATCACCATGAGACCATCCTAATCGCACCAGATAATTAAACAAAGCTTCAGCTATATAGCCATCTTCTTTATAACTCAATACAGACACTGCTGCTTCTCGTTTGCTTAATTTAGTACCGGATGGACCTAAAATAAGTGGTAAATGAGCAAAGCGTGGAACCTGAGCCCCTAATGCTTTATACAGCATTATCTGTTTTGGTGTATTAATTAAATGTTCCTGCCCTCTAATAACATGCGTTATACGCATAAAAATGTCATCGGCAACAACGACAAAATTATACATCGGGTTACCATTCGAGCGAGCTATAATAAAATCATCAAACTGATCTACAGGAAACGATAGCTGCCCATAAATCATATCTTCAAAACTAAAGGCGTCACCACTAAACGTTGGCAACTTAAAACGCACAACATACGGTTGTTGTAAATCTTTTTCTGTTACTGCGCGCTCTCTGCAAATACCATCATATTTGCTATAAGCGCCTCCCTCATTTTCTTCATCGGGTACATTGGCGGTTCGCGTACAAAAACAACGGTACGCCTTACCCTCATCAATCAACTTTTGAATAAGTTCCGCATGCTGTGCAAAACGGCTCGATTGCACAACAATCGGCTCATCACTTGCCATAGCCATCCATGCAAATGAGCCCAAAATAGAATCTACATATTCTTGTTTATCACGCTCTTTATCAGTATCTTCGATACGAAGCAAAAATTTGCCATTATGATGTCGAGCAAACAACCAATTAAAAATAGCAGACCGCAAGCCCCCAATATGAAGATGACCAGTAGGAGATGGAGCAAAACGTACACGCACCTGATCCATAATTTACCCCAATTGCTGAACCTTAGCTTGCGCTAAAGCCATCCATGGTGAAGCAAATCGCACATCGTTGCCTTGTGTGGTAATTGCTTTATTAAATGCTTCTTTAGCATGCGCTTGGTCTTGCTGATACAGATAATATTCACCAAGATAAAAATATGCCATTGCCGCCATTGGATTTTTTTCATCCATAGCAACCGCTTTTAATGCGTCAATTGCTTTTTGCTGATCTTTATCTTCAAATAAAATTAATGCCTGGGTTGTTTTAAACAAATAATAAAATTGTGGGTATTTGGTTAATGCGCGCATTGCTTTATCAAGAAGATCAACAGCCTCTTGAATTTTGCCTTGATGTGCCATTGCTTGCGCTTCAAACGCTACATAGAATGGCCCAAATGTAGAACTGCCATTTTGTTCATGCGCACTCTTAAAAGCAAGCTCCACTTCTTCCCACAAGCCCAGTTTTTCAGCCTCTAATTCAGGAGTAAGATCAACTGCCCATGCTTGGTGATACACTTCTAATGACTCAGAAAATGCTAATTGCGCAAGCCGTTGCTGGCGATTAATATGCCAACGATACAGCGTTACACCACCAGTTACTGCAATAAACAATCCAATACCAACCAACCCTACAAGCGTCAATGGATTTTTTCTTACATTTTTTGCATACAAGATTACATTTTCTTTTGTTATCATAGCGGACACATCCTACCTGATTAAAACAGCTTCATAACACACATAAACATCCTACACAAATGCTTATACTTATTTCAGAAGAAAAAAGGGGCTTTTCAGATTACTGTAAAGCCCCTTTGATAATTTTTAAAATTACTCAGCAGATCCCGAACTGCTTTGCGCAGTCGTATCTATAGGCTGCTGCTTTTGTACTGCTGCAGCACGCACTTCATGTCTTTTAAGAGCTCGATCCATTTTAGTAACAACTACTTTGCGACCTTTATAAAAACCGCAAGAATGGCAAGCTTGATGTGGCAATGATGGTTCTTGGCAGTTGGAACAGGTAGCAAAAGATTTTACTTCCATTCCTTTGTTAGCAAAGCGTGAATCTCTACGAGCCTTCGATCTTTTCCGTTTTGGTACTGGCATACGAGTAATCCTTGTTTATCTCAATTGTACTTTTATATTCTTATTTTACACTTTTTCCCACAATCCTGCAAAATTTTGCTGCAATCTACCCTCAATTTGCAGTTCAAACATTTTTAATTGCAAATTGTCAATAGAAATACCGGTTATCGCATGAATTTCATGGAGGGATTGTGGCTGTGTACATGCCTTAATAATAGGGTCTTCGGCCTCGTTTGGCAATTTTTTCACGCTCAGAACTGGCTTGGTACCTTGATGTATACCAAATTCTTCAAGAATATCCTTACTAGCCGTTACCAGCTTTGCACCCTCTTTTAAGAGAGTATGACAACCGGCACTCAATGGGTCATCAAACTGTCCCGGTAGCGCAAATACCTCTCTACCCTGTTCTAAGGCATAATGGCCAGTAATCAAAGCCCCGCTTTTAGCCGCAGCCTGCACTACTAAGCACCCTTTGCTTAAACCTGAAATGATACGGTTCCTGGCCGGGAAATTGCCCGCCAATGGCTCCATCTGTAACGGGAATGGGCTTACCAAAGCACCACCCTTTGCCACAATATCTGCAAAAAGTTTTTTATTTGATGTTGGGTATGGACACAACAAACCAGAACCTAATACTGCGATGGTTTTACCCTGGTAAAGCAATGCCGATTGATGTGCCATGGTATCAACGCCTCGCGCACCACCACTGACAATAGTCCAATGCTGAGCAAGCAGATCTGGGACAATATGCTCAATAGCCCGGTGAGCATACGCTGTTGCATCGCGTGAGCCTACAACCGCAAAGCAATCTTTATAGTTGTCTAGCGACGAACCTTGGTAATAAAGCACTGCCGGCGGTACCGCTATGGTATTAAGCAATGGGGGAAAGTGCGCATCCTGAAACGTTACCCATGAAACAGCATGCTTTTCAATAAGCACAAGCTCCTGTTCAAGAAGGCGCATATTCGCTAAGCCATCAACAATGCTTGCTGCTTTGGTTGCAGAAAAACCTATATAATGCTCAAGATCACGCACAGAACAGGCATATAAATCTACGCCGTGCGGCAACCGTTCCAGCAATGTCATAATAGTTGCAGGACCAATATCTTTAATGAGCGAGAGGTGGAGAATAATGTTGCGCATAACCTAATTGCTTATTTTTATTGAGCTTTGTTCTTGCGGCATAAAACAAAATCTATAGCTCTATGCAGATAAGAAGCACACTGCTTTTGGCGTTGTATACGGGCTATTTTTCTTTGCAAATCTCTACGTAGTTCTCGTTCTTTTTCGCTTACTGTATAGTCTTGTGAGAAAAACGGCAGGTTGCCCAACGCAATGCGCAAGATGGAAATATCATCTACGTTGTCCAGAGCGAACTTACACAAATCCCACATTTCTTTGGCATCATCCTTCGTTAACTGTAAACAAATTGCATCAAACGTTCCTGGATCAATATCCCACCTTCCATCTCTCAATAACGTAAACGCATTTGAGTACAAACGCGCATCAAGAGCCTTAAGAAAAAGCTTATTATTAGCAAGATATGGCGTCATTTGATGTCCCAAAAGTCTGGCATGCCACTGCGCAAATTCTTGCGGTGCTAGTTCTATCGCAAGATCCATTGGCGTTAAACCATCATTATTGGGTTGAGCAAGCTGCTGCAACAACGTGGTTCTATCGCCAGCATCTAATACTCTTTTTAGCTGAGTAATGCGAAGATTCGAATCTTCATACATCTTTTCATCGAGTGCTAAAAGATGCAACAACGTATCGCCTGTTTGATGGTCAACACCCAGCGAGTTCCATTTAACATCCTCAAACCAAGCTAACGCTTGCCCAAGAGCATGGGCCGAGTTTTTAACTGCTTCTGTAGAAGCGATTTCTGAATCTATATCTGCCGTTGTTGCAACCTCCGAATCAGTTGCAATAATTTGTGCAGTAATTAACCCAAAGGCAAGAAGAAATACTGTTTTTTTCATACTATTTAATCTCATTGTTTTTATTCTCTATTACTTGCTCATCAGTTGTATTTTGCTCGGCTGTTGCTGGCTGCACGTCTTGCACACCAGCTTCACCATTTTCTTCTTCTTCAAACGCCACGACGGATGCCAATACCTGCCCTTCATCCAAGCGAATAAGACGTACACCTTGTGCTTGTCTGCCCATGGTGCGTACTTCTGATGGAGAAAGTCTGATAATCTTACCAGCATTATCAACAAGCAAGATGTTTGATTTATCAGTCACCACCACTAAGCCAATAACATCGCCATTACGCTTACCGGTTGGTATTGAGCGTACCCCCATGCCACCACGATGGGCAACGCGGAAATCAGCAACGCTGACGCGCTTGCCATAACCATGTTGTGAAGCAAAGAGGATATCTAGATTTGGATCTGCTACAACTTCCATGCCAATAACATAGTCTTTGTCTTTTAGACGAATTGCGCGCACACCGGCCGCTTGTCGACCCATTTGCCGCACTTCTTCTTCTTTGAAGTGGATACACTGTCCATGCGCTGTTGCAATAAGTACCGTATTTGTACCATCACTTAAATCACAGAAGACAAGTTCATCACCTTCGTTGAGCGTTACAGCGCGAATACCGGTCTCTCTAATTTTTGCAAACGCCATAGCATCTGTTTTTTTAATGGTACCCTGCTTTGTCACCATCACAACATTTTTTTCTTCAAGCCCATGCACCGGCAGCAATTTAACCACGCGCTCACCCTCTGTTAATGGAATAACATTAACAATAGCACGGCCACGCGCTGTACGTGAACCTTCTGGTACTTCAAATACTTTAATACTGTAGACGCGACCAAGGTTGGTAAAGAACAGAAGATCATCATGGCTGCGAGCTACAAAAAGATCTTCCATAACATCATCAGCATCATCAAGTGAGGCCATGCCCATCTTGCCCTTACCGCCACGATGTTGCACACCGTACGTTTCTAAAGGCACTCGTTTGATGTAGCCCTTTTTGGTCAGGGTAACTACAACATCCGATTCTGGAATAAGATCCGCCTCTGTTAATATATCAATGGCACCTTCAATCTTGGAGCGACGCGGGTTGCCATAATTTTCTTTAATTTCTATAAACTCTTTTTCAATTTCAGCTTTTAACCGTTTGGGATCATGCACAATCTCATTAAGATCAGCAATAAGTTTACGCAACTCTGCAATCTCTGTATGGATTTTTTCTTGCTCAAGACCCGTCAATCGCTGCAAGCGCATCTCGAGGATAGCTTTTGATTGCGCCTGCGTCAGCATAAACCGTTTGTTCAGTAACGCTATTGCTTCATCAGCGGTTTGTGATTGTTTAATAAGAACAATAACTTCATCAATATTTTGCAAAGCAATAATAAAGCCTTCAAGCACATGTTCACGCTCGCGCGCCTTTTTTAAATCAAAGACGGTACGCTTGTAAACAACTTCTTCGCGGAAGAGAATAAATTCTCTAATAAGGCCACGCAAATTAAAAACGATTGGCTTATTATCAAGAAGTGCAAGCATTAATATATTAACACTGCTTTGCAATGAGGTATGTTTATAGAGCTGATTAAGCACTACTTCGGGTGATTCGCCTCGCTTTAAATCAATAACAAGACGAATGCCCTTCTTGTTAGATTCATCACGAATGTTTGCAACACCTTCAACAATTTTTTCTTTAACAAGATCCGCAATTTTTATAGTCAACTCTGCTTTGTTTACCTGGTACGGCAATTCGGTAACAACTAAAGCAGTCCCCTTTTTGCTCTCTTCAATTTCAATAACGCCACGCAGCACCAAATTACCGCGGCCTGTTTTATATGCTTTAACAATGCCAGCGCGCCCGCAAATGATACCACCGGTAGGAAAATCTGGCGCAGGTATTTTTTGAAACAGCTCTTCGTCGGTAATATGTTCATTATGCAAAAATGCCAAACAGGCATCGATAACTTCTGTTAAATTGTGTGGCGGCACGGCGGTTGCCATACCAACAGCAATCCCCGCTGTACCATTTATTAAAAGATTAGGAATTCGGCTTGGCAGCACAACCGGCTCTACGGTCGATTCATCAAAGTTTGGTACAAACTGCACCGTCTCTTTATCAAGATCTGCTAAAATTTCGCCAGCAATCTTTTGCATACGCACTTCGGTATAACGCATTGCCGCTGGACTGTCACCATCGACAGAACCCCAGTTACCATGACCTTCTAAAAGTGGGTAACGTTTAGAAAATTCTTGTACCAAACCAACCATCGTATTATAGACAGCCTGGTCACCATGAGGGTGGAACTTACCAAGCACATCACCCACCACGCGCACTGATTTGTGGTATGGTTTATTGTAATGAAAGCCCAAAAGATCCATGGTGTACAAAACACGTCGATGTACAGGCTTAAGGCCATCACGAACATCAGGAATTGCACGGCTTACAATAACCGACATTGCATAATCGAGAAAAGAAGACTTTAATTCTTCTTCTAACAAAATCGGTGATACGTGACCCGGTAAAATCTTTTCTTTAGCATCTTGATTATTCATCCGCACATCCTCTTTAAACCCTGTACATTAACGGCAAGACCGGTAATAAATTATGTTTTATTCAATTGTTTTGCATTTAGCATACCAGATTTTTTGCAATAGTTATATCCAAAAAGAACTCCTTATTAATTTACAAATGAAAAGCTTCTGTTTAGAATAAACAAGAGGCTTCGCTTGTATAAATTTTATAAGAAATCACCATAATTGCATGACACGATTAACCAAAATTCTCTTGCAGGGTTTTACTCCTGATAAAATCCGTAATTTTTCTATTATTGCCCATATTGATCATGGCAAGTCAACACTTGCTGATCGATTATTAGAAATAACCGGTACTATTACCGATCGAGAAAAAAAAGAACAATTTCTTGATAAGCTACAAGTAGAGCGGGAGCGTGGCATTACCGTAAAAGCACAAACTGCTTCTATGTTTTATGAATATAAAGGCACTATGTACCTTCTTAATTTAATTGACACCCCCGGGCACGTAGATTTTAATTATGAGGTTTCACGTTCGTTATACGCCTGCCAAGGCGCCGTCCTTCTTGTTGATGCAGCCCAGGGTGTGCAAGCACAGACCATGGCAAACTTTTATTTAGCGTTTGACCAGGATCTTGCCATTATTCCCATGATTAACAAAATAGATCTTCCGAGCGCTCAGCCAGAACGCGTTAAAAAAGAATTAGAAAAATTATTTGATTTCCAGCCAGACACGGTCATCTGCGGTTCTGCAAAAGCAGCTATTGGCATGCATGAACTTTTAGAAGCAATTATTAACCAGATCCCAGCCCCTCAAGGCAATACTGCAGGTCTACTTAAAGCATTGCTTTTTGACTCTTGGTTTGACGAGTACAAAGGAGTAATCTGTTTAATTGCTGTAAAAGATGGTGCGATTCGCAAAGGTGATACCATAACCCTGGCCCAGGCGGGCAAAGATTATGAAGTTCTTGAATTGGGGCTTATGTACCCTGAACAAACGCCGCTTGATGCTTTATATGCCGGCCAAGTAGGCTACTTAATTACGGGTATGAAAACGGTTAAAGAAGCGCGTGTTGGCGATACGCTGTATCATGCAAAAAAACCAGTTACGCCCTTCCCAGGCTTTAAACCAAGCAAGCCAATGGTGTTTGCCGGTATTTATCCCGTAGAAAATACAGAGTTTGATATGCTTGCAGAGGCTATTGAAAAATTAACGCTCAATGATGCCAGCGTGCATGTTGAAAAGAAAACGTCTGTTGCTCTTGGACTTGGCTTTCGATGCGGCTTCTTAGGGCTGCTGCACATGGATGTATTCAAGCAACGTTTAGAACAGGAATATGATCTATCGGTCATTATTACAGCGCCAAGCGTATTATATAAGGTCCGCTATACCAATGGTGACCTTAAAGACATTGAAAATCCTTCCGAGTTCCCAGAACCACAATATGTAGACGAAGTATTAGAGCCGATGATTAATGGCACTATTATTACGCCTAAACAATATCTTGGCCCACTTATTACCTTGTGTGAAAAAATGCGAGGAAAGCAGATAGATTTGAGCTTTATAGAAGAAGATCGTGTTATTGTAAAATACAAACTTCCTCTTAATGAAGTTGCGACTGATTTTTATGACCAATTGAAGACACTCAGTTCTGGCTATGCGAGCTTTGATTATGAAGAGGCTGGTTATGAACCGTCTGAACTTATTAAAATGGATATTCTATTAAATGGAAAAGCGGTGGACGCTCTTTCTATAATTGTGCACAAAGAAAACTCTTATTATGTTGGCAAAGAGATTGTTGGTAAATTGCGCGCAGCAATACCACGGCAACTTTTTGAAGTTGCTGTACAAGCGGCTATTGGTGCAAAAATTATTGCCAGAGAAAACATCTCAGCATTACGTAAAAATGTTACCGCAAAATGTTATGGCGGCGATATCTCTCGTAAACGCAAACTCTTAGAAAAACAAAAAGAGGGTAAAAAGAAGATGAAGCAGATTGGTAATATCGAGGTACCACAAGAAGCGTTCTTAACTATATTAAAAAAGAGCTAAAAAAATGCCGGGTATTTTAACACCCGGCATACCTATTAATTCTTCAAAAGTTTTTTATTCATACACCTTAATATGCGTCACATTCGTTTCTGTTTTAACAGGAATTGGAATCGGTATAGGAATTATTGAAGGGTTACTTTGTTTATACGCTTTCTTCTCTTTCCAAAGATCTTTGCTGGTAACCACATACCGATTTAATTGTTTTAAAGCACGGCGTAATGTTTTAATATTCTGGTAAAGCATAGGCGCATCAGTTGACATAACATCATGCATCATTTTCTTGAGTGTCCTAATGTCACTATCTAAATGATCTTTATAGACAATAAATGGAAAGTCTGAGCGTTCATATTTCATTAATATAACTTCACGCAATGCAGTAGGGATCTGCTCCTTGGGCTCTTCATTGCGCTTTTTAAGATCATCAAGAATTTTGATTTCTTTTTTATACTGTTGCTTTGTCGTTAAGTATTTTGATTCTATACGCTCACGTCGCTGAAACGCCGTTTCCTGCATAATGCAACCGGGCAATGCTATAATAACAACAGTGATTGTCAAACAAGATAATAGTTTATGTACCATAGCATAGCCCCCAAAAATTCAATTAATTACATCCAAAAATACAAAACAGTAAACAATACCGTCGTTGCCAATACTGGAATCTTAACAGGTTTAAAATCAACAAGTTTATAAGCAATATTTAAAAACGTTAGCGCTACCAAAATTGGATAACCTATATACAAAATGGGCCCACCAACTAATCTACCAACTTCATCAAGTCCGGCTATAGAAAGCGGTAAGCACAAAGCAAGAAGAACAATAAGTGAAGGCACAAAACTAATCTTGCGTCTAAAAATTTCTTCTTGCAGGTATTCAGCAACCACCGCCGATAATGCTATTGCGGTAGATAAGCATGCCATTAATACTGCTGTTGCAATTACCAGCGCACCATAGCTGCCTAATACTCTCAATGAAACTTCTCTAAATCGCTCACCTTCATTGAGCATCATCAGGCCAAAACCATGGTATTTGCCTAGAAAACTTAACCCTATATAGACTAAGCCCAACAACGATGTCCCTATTAACCCAGCTTTAAGACCAACCACAGCAAGCTTGTGCACTTCTTTTTGTGTTTTGGGCTCACCCAACGTTTTCTTTAAAAGAACAACGACAATGGATGAAAAGAATATTGCACCTAGAAGATCCATAGTCTTATAGCCTTCTCTTAAGCTTGTTAAAAATAAAGCCAACGAAGATTCTGTCGTTGCTATTATTTCACCGGGTGTAGTAAATGCTTTTACAATAATAACAATAAGAGAAATAAGCAGTAACGGACTAATAACATTACCCAGCAATGCTACTATTTTATTTTCTCTAAAGGTACATAAAAAAGTGATTCCCAAAAACAGCAATGCAAAAACCAATGGCGACATTGCCGGTAAAAATGGAGCCATCATAATATGAGACAGCGTAACAATACGCGGTATAGCAATTAATGGTCCAATAATAACCATGGAGGCAAAAATTAAAAAGCCGCCCGGAATTCTGCCCAAGCGATAAAAAAATGCCTTATAATCACCATCAAAGAAAATCATTGCGACTAACCCTAAAATAGGGAGCAGGACGGAGGTAATTAAAAAGCCAGCCATACCAATCATAGTTTTATCGCCAGAGTTAATGCCCACCACAATAGGGTACATTAAATTACCAGCACCAAAAAACATAGAAAATATAGCCAAACCTACAGAAATAACCGTCCAACGAGAAGTCGCTTCCATCGCATCCCTTTAGGGTAATAAGAAAAAACTAACTATCTTTTTTAGTATACCTTAAAAGGAAGAAATGAGAATCGCCTAGGAATTCTTAGCGTAAACATACTCAAAACGGTCTTTGCTTATAATTTTAATCGTTGGTTGCCGATTAGACCATTCGCTCACTACCGTAAATGGAATAATTTGATTGTTTATTTTTAGCGTTTCTTTGGTCGGCTCAAACTCTAGGGTAATTTGATTGCCGGGACAAATAACACCTTTAACCGCTGTAATTTCACCCAGTCTACCAATATGTTTATATTCAGCTGACGCATCGCTATTGTTTATAATAACCACTGGAATGCCATATGCCGATACAATAATAGTAGCAATACTGCATAGTATTAACTTCATATACGTCCCTTTCAGAAACATCTTACTTTGTTAACCGTAATGCAAAGGAGAGATAATGATCAATAATTCTCAAAAAAAAGTTTTTTATTCACCTGAAAAACCAGCTCTGGGAATGTTGTTTTATAATAATCTCCGCCAAAATGACCCTGATTAGAGAATTCATGGTAATCCGTTTGCAATTGCTCTTTAATAAATCGTGGCTCTTCAATAGGAATCCATGGATCATCCGTGGATGCAAATTGTACAATCCAGCGTTGATTATGTTTAATAGACCGCCAATCCCATGGCTTGTCGTAATAACCGCTTAATTTTTCTTTTTCATAGCCCAAATCAGTATGCATTGCACCGACAAGCACCGAGCCTAAAATTTTATGCATCTCAGCAAAGCGCATTGCAGCAAGCGCGCCCGATGAGTGACCAATTAAAACGGTCTGTTCATCCGCTGCTAGATCATGTTTTAAAAATGGTAACCAATACGATGCTCGCGCCAAATCATTATCCGGAAAATCACGGGCTATAACTAATAATCCCATTTTTTCCAACTCTTGTTTAACATATGGCAACCAATTATCAGTGGCGCGGCTGCCGCCATTGCCATGAATAAGAATAACTTTGAGAGACTTCACTAATATCCTTATAATCGGTAAAAATCTTAGTTAATCGTTTTATACCAATCTATAAGAATATTGGCAACCTGATGTGCAAAACAATTATTTATTGAATGACCCATCTCGGGTATAACAACCAAGGTGGCCCCAGGAATAGCATCCGCTGTGGCAACACCATGCGCCAAGGGAAACACTGCGTCAGACGAACCATGAATCACGAGCGTTGGCACCTTAATAGTACGCAATAATGCGGTGCGATCAAATGCTTTATAGATCATAGCTTTTTTATGATTTTCTGCGGCTTTATGGTTTTTTATATGCCGTTTTGATTGCAGAGCAAATACTATCGATTCCTGTTTGTTAAACCCCTTTTCACCAGCAAAGAGTTTTGCGTTTTCAAGAAAACAGAATAACTTTTCTTGCAAGGTTGTTTTTGGCATTTTTTTCAGCTCCTGCCAACGATATAACGCCTTTTTATCCGGTGGCGGTAGTAGATAATGACTTGTATCCTTGTCCTCAATAGCGTCGGAGAGCACCCTATGGTCAGGTGAAGAAGCAATAGATACCAAGCTGCTAACACGTTGCGCATGTTGAGCGGCTAACATTTGACCAATAAACCCGCCCATCGAAATGCCAACAATATGCGCTTTTTGTAGCTGGTATGCATCTAAAACGCCCAATGCATCACTTACCAAATCTTCTAAACTATAAGGATATTTATCAAAATCAATTGAGCTTGAGGCCCCAGTATCCCGATTGTCATAACGGATAACATAATAGCCCCGGCTGGCCAAATACATGCAAAAACTATCTGGCCAGGCAAGTCCTGTCGCTGTTGCACCCATAATAAGTAAAATTGGCGGATTGTTCTTGTTACCAAACGCCTGTGTCCACAGGGTAATTGGTTGTGGATTTGCCAATATAGTCACAAAACGGGTTGTGGGCATTTTTTTATGGTAACCAATAATAAGAAGTACAGATAAGGCAATAATGCCTAAAAAAGCCAATAATCTCTTTATAACCATTCATTATCTCCATAAAAGACTTACACTGAGCGTACAGCTTTAATGATTGAAAAATCAATATTTCTAATGGGTAAAAACCAAATAATATTTACTTTTTGAATATAATTTAACTATGCTTATTATAGAGTAAATTAATTTGGGAGTATAAAAGTGAAAAACTTAATCAAAAACACTCATAAAACAACCGCCATTAGACACGGTCTTTTTGCATTTCTTTTTATTGCAATGGGATGTCAAGCAGCGCATCATGAACAACCTGGTAGAATAAATCTAAATCCTGTTGATACTCATAGATATCAAACCGTTTCAAATCCACATTATTACCATCCTATTTCAGGGTCGGGCCTAAATCAAAAAGATCATAACTTAGTACAAAAAACAATAAGCAAAAGCTATGCAAACCCCGTTTTGCATATTGATATTCTTGATTTTATTACCTTGGTTGATACCATTGCGCGCAATAGACTTCAATTGACATCATTTGATATACAAGAACTTAAAATGGCTTTAAATAACCATATCATGCCTGCAATGGGAATTCTTCAAACGCAGGACCCAGCTCTTTATACTGCATTACAATTAGGACCAAAGTTTACACAATTACAACAGTTTGCTGCGAGCCCTATGACATTCCAACCAGCTGCCGCTGCGCCCGCTTTAACAACTTCCGCCGCAAGTCAACTAGTTAATTTTAATAATTTACTACCTTTATTGGGGGAAACAGCAAGTGTAATGAAAACCGCACGTAACAACCCAAATGTTTTATTTAAAACCGATAGACTCAACAATCTTCTTCAAGAAATGCAAACAAATGGTTTAGATGTGAACAACGTGAGAACAATAACTCATGATCAGGATAATCAAGCCAATCTTGCTAAATTAACCGGCTCACTCGATCTTCCAGCGCCATATTATGAAGAATACAACCTCGCGCGCTTATTCTTAAATAGACTGGCTGCCGCAATCTCTAAGCTACAGGGCCTGGTGCTCACTATTAATGCAAGAAGCAATTGGCCTGATCCTTTAGCACACCAACAAGCGCTTATGCAGGAAATTACAGAGGTCACTGAAAGTATAGATTATTTATTAAACAACACCGCGTTCAGCCCAATTCTCCAGAAGCTTCCCGTATATGCCATGGAACATTAATGCAATAGCCATGGAAATTTAAAATTGAGGATATATAATGAAAAATTTAAAATACATTTTTATAGTCTTGGTTGTTGCGATTAACTGCCAAGCAGCTCACCGTCGCTATGCAGATCCTGTAATTCAACCCGTATTAACAAAACCAGAAATGGATTTGGTAAGACACTTAAATTGGCTACCTACTTCAGGAAAACCATTGCTTCATATTCATCTGCTTGATTTTATTGCTTTAATTCAACGCATAAAGCTTAGCGGACTGCAATTAACACCAAACGATCCCTCGTTGGACGCTCTTTATACCATTATAGGATACATGATCATACCAGAGATCGAAATTTTAAAAACAAATGATAGATCACTCTACAATCATCTACAATTAGACTCCAAACTTCAAGCATTGCAACAATTTTTACAGGCCACACCAATGCAGCCTCAACCAGCAGCCGCTCAGGCACAAACAACAACCACACAACCCCCTCAATGTACCATGGAGCAAGCTGCTGCAGCTACACCAACCAATGGAACTATTAATTTTGGTAATTTGGTACCTTTGGTGGATCGTATCCTCCAAAAAATAAACGTGAGTTATACCTCTGAACTTATAGAGGACAACACAATTAATCAACTCATACAAGATATGGATGTAAATGGTTTAAATGCTGCAACAACAACAATAAATGCCAACGCAAACAAACAAGCTATTGCGACTTTAATGGGGCCAGATCCTGAACAAAGAGAAAACATTGACTTATTTATGCTTAATATCAAGAATCTTATCGATGGCATACAGAAACTCAAAACTATTATAGCCGCCAAAAATGATGATCCATTTTGGGCAGCTGCTGATCAAATTCGTGAAGTTAGAAAAGACGCAATTCAGTTGCGCCATCGTTACAACGTTTTATTAGGGAACTAAGTTTTCCTACAGCCTATGCCTAGAGGAATAAGAACACTAACCATTTACATCAACTTCAGTACTCCGTTATAAACAACATACATAAACGAGGAGTACTCAATGAAGGTAGGAATCATAGGGGGCGGCGTAGCCGGCCTTGTGTCTGCATGGCTCTTAGAGCAAGAGCACGAAGTTGTTTTATTTGAACAACAACATAGACTTGGTGGCCACGCACACACCATATATGTCGATCAAAACGGTGAATCAGTTCCCATTGAAATTGGGTTTGAGTTCTTTAATGAACGCATGTTCCCCTATTTTTGCTCGTTACTCAATCTATTGAACATCCCAACAGAACCATATCCCTTTACCTACACATTTTTTAACAATGCAGGCAACCCATTCATATTGCCGCCAATACAACGGCATAATATCTTTTGGCATGATTTTAAACCAACCAACATCTCTTATTTGGCACAATTGGCGTATTTATTACAAAAAGGCAAGAACGTTATTCAAGAGCAAAACATACAACTGACTATCGAAAGTTTTTTGCAGAGCTTAAGGTTAACAGATTCTTTTAAAAACAATCTTTTTTTGCCGCTGTTTTCAGCCGGCTGGGGTATTACTCCTGATGAGTTACGCTCGCTGTCTGCCTATAACGTGTTATCATGGCTCATTGATAATAAACCAATGGGCTTACAAGATTCTATCTGGCTAGAAATACCTACCGGTATGAGCAGCTATGTAGAAGCCCTGGCAGCACAACTTACTAAAAGCACGATCAAAACTTCCACCGTCATACGTGATATTACGTATAATAACGGTCACTATAACATACACGAGCAACATGGCACAGCCATTGAAGTTGATCATCTTATTATTGCCACCAACGCCATACAAGCGAATAAACTATTACAAGGCATTGCACATGCTCAAGCAGTTAAAGAAGTATTAACAACCATTGAATATATTCACGCCACCATTGCCGTGCACAATGATCTTCGTTTTATGCCTACAAACAAACAAGATTGGTCTGTTGCTAATGTTTGGTATAACGGCCACGCAAGCACACTTACTATCCACAAGCCATGGAAGTCCGATTCCCCGTTATTGCGCAGCTGGCTACTGCCCTCTTTTGATAAACCTGCAAACATTATAGCGCAAGAGCACTTTTATCACGCAAAACCAACCCCTGCTTATTTTAAAGCGCAAGAGCTCATAGCAACACAACAAGGCAAGAATAATGTATGGCTTGCCGGTATTTATACAAATGGTATCGATGCGCATGAGAGTGCATTGTTATCCGGCGTGCAGATAGCAACTAAACTCGCACCATATGGGCAACGGCTACAGACACTCCTGCGCAATCTCTAATGCTTGCAACCGAATTGCGCACGGTGCAAGCTTCTGGGCAATTTTGACTGCGGAGAGAATAGCATTTTCATGGGAATCAATGTCATGGGTATATAACCCAGCAAACCAGAGATTATTGTTGCCTTGTATAAGCGCCAATTCTTTTTGCGCCTCAAAATAACCTGCCGTTTGCTTACCATGATAAAAATATTCTAGCGCATACAGCGGCTCTGGTTTTGGAAAGCCAGGAAACAACCAGCTTCTAAATATGCCGCTACCATTGGTTTTCCATGATTTGTATGTCGTTAACGAGCTATAAATTCCGTTGTACCAGACATTTGCTACCGACCAGTCTTCTTTATCTTTTGGCATATAGCGAGCATCACCATGTATTGCTAAGGTCGCCTTAAAATAGTCAAATTTATTTAATATATCGCAAACGCTAGCCGCTTGCGCCGTATGCTGCAATAACATGCTGGCTTCATACGCATTGGTGGCCACAATAAGATGATCTGCGCTATAAACATTATTCTGCGCATCGGTAATGGTATACTGCACACCATTATAATCAATGTTGGTAATATCTACGGCGGTTTTAACGGTACCTCGAGTAATTTTGCTACATATTGTTTTAATATAACGCTCAACACCGCCAATAATTTCTACCCACATACTTTTTTGCAGCCCCAACGGTTTATTTTTAATCAGCCAAGACAAAATATTATAAGCAGAAAATTTCTTAAATTCCGCCGGAGAAACTCCCCAACCCGCAGAAAAGAGCGGAAAGAAAAAATCATTTTTAAACGAACAGGTCAACCAGAGTGAATCAGTAAATTCTTCAAGCGTAGTTACCATATCTTGTGCATCAACAATTGCTCTACCTTTGTCGAGCATGTATTTAAATTGCACTAACGTAAAAATCTTAGACGCAGAAAATTCACTCCACAAAATTTTTTCATTACGCAATGGAGGCAACACATATTGCTCTGCGGTTTTACGTGTTGAAAAGAAGGTATATCCTAAAGCAAATGGTTGTGTTGGCAGCTCTAGTATTTTTAATAACCGTAAAAAGGTTGGGAACATTCTTTCATTAAAGAACTCACATCCAATTTCTACTTGCACTGTTTCATTATCAAGAGGAACATGGATAGTATGTGCATGACCACCAATGCGATCCCGTTTTTCTAACACAAGAACATCATAATCTTGATCCAGCAGATAAGCAGATGCTAATCCCGCTGCCCCGGCACCAATAATACAGACAGAGCTTTGTGCAGATATTTTTACTGAAAAGCAAAATAATAGACCCAACAATGAAACAATAATTTTTCTTGTATGCATTACCATCCCCTTCTTCCATGCAAAATATGCACTATTATATCACAGGGGCGACAACCAAAAGCAATGGCTCGCTATCTATTAAAATTCTAGAGCAAACAAAAAGCTCTTTTTTCAAAGAGCTTTTCAAATTTTATTAATAGATTTTTAATTATGTTACTGAGTAATAATAAGACCTTCAGCTCTACCTTTTTCACAGGCCTCTAGTAACATTTTGGCAGTTGTTGCATCTACCTTGCTAGAAGAGACACGTACAAGACCATCCCAAATAATGGTGCCTTCGTACGGCAATAGTGCTGCTTCTACAATGACAGGTAATGTTTCAGATAAAATTTCGCTAAATGGGTTAGTGAGTGCAAGAACGCCAAAAAAGAGTCCGGTTTCAATTGAATAGAAGACTGCATACTCAGGATAATATTTTATAACAATATATAATGATCGTCGAACACGGTTCCATTGTTGTAATGTTTGCAAATCCTCTTCCGGCAGATGCCTGTGTAACGCAATAAATTTATTAACATATTCGGGCTTGTTCTGCCATAAGGTTCTTAGTTTATAGCGCAGCTGGTTTTCATCATGAGAAACCTTACCCGGTTTTATCCGATTATGTACCTTAAGTACAAATAGATCCAATGACTTAAATAAATTGGCACACCGTTGTGTTGCATCAGAAGAAAGTTGCATACAAAATCCTTACTATAACAGCAATTAATCTATAGTTCTATAGTATATATTGTATAACAACTACCGTACAGTCATATTTAAGTAGATTTTTTTATATTTAGTTCTATAGTAAACCAGGAATCGTGTGGTAGTTAAAAAAAGAAGGGGATAATCGATGATAAGATTGTTTTTATGTGTAAGCTGCATGCTATCATTCTCTCTGGTAGCTCTTGATGGTCAGTCTCGCGAGCAAGATGTAGATCTCGCCAACCTCATAACAACAGCACAATCTCTTATTTCACCCGCCGATCCCAAAGTTTCCAAGCCTGCAACACCATCTCCAGCCGCAATAGCCGCTTTGGCTGTGGCAGCAATCCCAGCAGAAGATGCAACGGTCTCAGCAACCAAAGGAGAAAAGCAAAAGAGAGCACCTAGAAAGCGGAATGCTCCAAAAAAACCATTTTCCCTCCCTGAATCGCAAGTTAACCTTGAGGTGCTGGAAGCACTTGACGACGCTATTCCTTTAAGGAATGAAAATAAAAAACTTCGGCGGGAAGCACTAGAATCACAAATTAGGGCCGCTGGTTTTGAAGGAGAAATAAAAGCCAAAAATGAATTCATTAAGCTATTGCTCCGCACAATGGTTCAACACGAGGAGTAGCGTACTATGAAACACATGATATATATTATATTGTATAGCACATCCTTACATTGCGTAGAATCGCCACGCTTATCTGAAAAGCAACAACTTCTGCAACAACTCAAAGATGAAATATCCAATTTACCAAGCGAAAATAATGCGCTAAAAAAAATCGTAGATCAGCAAAAAACAAAAGCAAAGCATTTACAAAGAGTTGCCGCCTCTCGCCAAGGGCAACTGCTTAACAATCTGGGAAAAATACCCGTAAACGGCGTCTTGCGCATTAGAAAAATTCGCCCCTTAAAACCTGCTCACATTAGTAAACAATAATGAAGTGCCGGATTCATACAAAAAATGGATCCGGCATGCAATTCAAGTCCTAGCTTAACTTTTGTACCAACTGAAACTTATTATTATCTTTGTCTACAAAGGTCGCCATTTTTACTTGGCCTGGCACTTCCATAACTTCCCCAATAAACCGCACACCTTTTTGTTGCATCTCATGCTGTGCAGTCTCCAGATTATCAACCGTCATGCTCATCACTGCATTCATGCCAGGTTTGTCATCGGCACTGTATTCAGGGGAATATTGGCCAACGCCTAACCGCATACCACCTTGATACCCTTCAAACTCAAGCCAGCCATATTGATCATGCTCTTCAACAAGTTTTAAGCCTACCGTTTCAGTAAAAAATTTTTTTGCTTCTTTAATATCAGCTACCACAATCCAGGCAAGTTCCATGCTCTTAATGTTCATGCAATCCCTTATTAAAAAATCATACGCAATGAAAACGACTTAATGTTTATTATAAAGCTTTTCCAGGACCATTCCTAGCAGCTTTATTGACCCGTCACAAACCACATGCAATACTTTAAGGGTAGAAATATGTTGTATAGGAGAACCATGAAGAAAATGTTATTGTTTATATTCTCATGCCATTCTTTAGTCGCTTTAACAGAAGACCAGGCCCCTGCGCAAAACGACCAAGCTCCAACCGAACAAACCGAAGTTACAGAAAAGCATGCAACGGTAAAAAAATGTGCCCGCACATGCGGCCGAGGCTGCAGCTGGGGGCTCGATCAATGTGGCAAAGCTTTTGGATTTGTCGGCAGAAAAGCACAAGAATGGTCTACCAAACTCAAAGATTATTGTGCTGACGAGAAACAGGTTAAAGAGCAATAACGCCCCCCCCTTTTTGGATAATATCTATCTGAATTTACTTTTTGGTTTAATATGGTACTATAAAAGATATGTATAATCCGCTAAACGGGGGCTTTTATGTTTAAAAAATTTCTGCTTATAGCAGCTTTTCAGACATCAGTGGTGTATTGTGGTGATAAGCCTACAAGCACTATGTCAACTGAGGAACTACAACAAGCAGTTGCCCGATTAAGGCAACGGAATAGCATCCTAGAACAACTTTTGATCTTCAAAGTTAATCAAGCAAGCGCCGGTTTCTCTGATTGCTTGAATGTCCAGCAATTGCGACCTTCTGATGGCACAAACGATTCAAGCAGGAATAAACCTGATTCTGCTCAATAAATATTTTAATAATGGCTCAAGGGTTCACGTATTGGCAAACCGCTTGAGCCATTTATGATTACTTACAATCCTTACAATCTTTGCAAGAACAACCCTTTGGGCAGCAGCTACAAGGACCTTTTTTTTCCGAACCGCATGAACCGCCACAGGAACTTGAATCTTTATAAACAACCATAGAAACTCCTTTTATTAAATTTGTTTAACTATCATCGTTGCATAAATTGATCATGTTGGTTACCACTATAGTCACGTCCATAATTTTTTACTAGCTGTTTTGCAGCAAGAGCTACCATTATCCAGGTCCAGCCGGTAATCATCGCATCAATACCTACAAACATACCAATTACCCAAAGCCCAGACATTGGCCACTGACGCCAAATCAATAAGCCTAAGATAAGTGTTAAAACACCATTCACTATAAGCCAGCCTTTATGTGGCACTGTGCGCACTAACGCAAATACAATTCTTAAAATACCGGCCACTATTAACAGTATTGCTAAAAAGAGTGTTAGTCCAATGGCATTTTCAGCTGGATACATCACGATATATACACCGGCCATCATATATAAAATGCCAAGAATAAGATGCAACAAAAAATGCCCCCATCTATTAATTTTAAAAGCCTTAACAATCTCAAAAAACCCAATAACTACCAAGAACACGCCCAGGTATATAACAGAAAAAATAGTGCTGCTAAAAGCAAAAATAACCGCAAGCATACCCAAAATAACCAAGCCTATACCTAGCATTAGATACCAGGTTGTATTCTTTTTTAATTGGTGCACCATCGCATCTTGAACATTATTATTATGCAAAGCAATCTCCTTACAATGAGGGGTTATACAATTGCGTACTACATAGCCAATTTTTAAGAACAAATGCAAGCATTTATTGTATATATTTTACAATTTTGATTTATACTTTAAAAAAACTTAAAAATAATAGGTGGTATAATGATTAAGTATTTTTTTATTATCTGTATGCTCCAGGCTTGCGCATTAACATATTGCAGCGATAGCGATTATAGCCATTATAGTCACAGTGAGAGCGATCACTCAGATTCTGAATGTGACCCTAAACAATTTACTGTTAGAACAAACCAACCAGCATCACCTGCAATACCTCCTTCATTAACGCACGCTGTTATACCAGCCCTGACCATTAAACAAGAACCTGTATCTACGAGTAATACGCCCGATAACAAGGATGATGATTCCGAGGAATCATCTGGTACCAGACAAAAACTGCGTCAAGAGCGCAAACGACTATCCGCTCAACAGGGCCGCATTCGTAAAAAACAACTATTAGAAAATAATTTTGATCAAATTGCTACGCTAACAACCACAATAAAAAGTCTTGAGGGCGAACGCGCGCAGGCGCAACTAACAATAAGTTACCTCACGGGTCGTGTTGAGCAACTAGAGAACATTATCAGAACACTCACAACCAAGCTAACCGCACCTAGAACAACAAAATAGTAAACATTATGAAATATATTGTTTTATCCACCATCTTTATCTATTTAATGGTTCATACCATATATTCAGCCGCCAGCGAAACAAGAAAAAGAATTAAATTAGAGCAAAATCGTGTAAGCGCGGCTTTATCTCGTCAACGTAAAAAACAAGAATTATCTACTTCAATAGCAACCCTTGCAGCAACAACACAAGAAAAACAGAATCTAGAAACAGCTTTGCAAGCACAGCGTATGAGCATTGAGACTTTAAAAGGACGACTTGCTGCAAATGAGTTCTTTATAACAGAACTTATTAAAGGTCTGCAAACGCCAGAAGAAACAGCTGCGATGCCACAAGAACAACGATCCCCGCAGCAAGCTGACGGGGTATCTTGCCAGACCAAAACCAATAACATTATGCGGATTACGGAGCAAGCTTTGAGGAATAATTCCTCCAGCGATTTATTTGAAAATACATACGATTAAAAAAAGCGTATTATTTGCTTTGACAGGCCGCGCAATTGAGTTACACTAAAAATGTTGTTTAATCTATAAAAAATCAACGGGTAGTTTTATGAAAAAATTGTTACTTGTTACATTGTTATCTGTGTCAGTTTCATCAAACCTTGTATGCGATGCAGACGTTGCACAAGAGCAAGATAGCGTTACTGCATTTATAAAAAAGGCTGCTGCTCCTGCCTTTATTCTAAGCGCAACAGGTTATGCCTTGTACCTTCTGTATAACAGACCTGGTTTACAAGAAAAATTAGAAACGGGTCTTATTTCAGCATTAGCTATTAGTATTGCTAAAGTTGCTGGCGGCGCAACAAGTGACCTTTTAAAAGGTGACAAAGCTGAATCAAAAAAATAAATAAGATTTTTTGATTTTATACACAATATACTTTAAGGACGCGTCTCACGATGCGTCCTTTATCTTTATAACACGCTTCTAGTTGCTATCTGTTTTAAAACCTGGCAGTCTTTTTGTACACACTTTTAGCCAGGATTTTCCTTATGCAGTTCATCAAAAAATTTTCAGACATTACTATGCATGATTTACCACAGGTAGGTGGCAAAAATGCATCCCTTGGACAAATGATACAGGGGTTGAGCAAACAACAGATTCCAATACCTGATGGTTTTGCTGTTACCGTAGATGGTTATTGGCATTTTTTAACAAATAATGCATTAACCGACGCAATAAAACAATTACTTATACAATGGCATGCAAATCCTGCAACTCTTGAACAGACAAGTAAGGCAATTCGCACCTGCATAGAACAAGCACCTATTCCCGCAGACTTACAACAAGCAATTATTAATGCATATAACGAGCTTTGCCATGGTAATGATTGTACCGTAGCAGTCCGCTCATCTGCTACTGCTGAAGATTTACCAAGCGCTTCGTTTGCTGGCCAGCAAGAGTCATTCTTAAATATTCATGGTGAACAAGCAGTTTTAGATGCTTATAAAAAATGCTTATCCTCATTATTTACACCGCGTGCAATCTTATACCGTCAGCAACAAAATATTAATGATATGCGCGTAGGATTGTCGGTCGGCATTCAACGAATGGTACGCTCTGACCTTGCCTGTGCCGGCGTAGCATTTACCATCGATACCGAAACAGGCTTTAAGGATGTTGTTTTAATCAACGGTTCATGGGGGCTTGGTGAATCAGTTGTACAAGGTAGCGTTACACCAGATAGTTTTTTGGTTCATAAACCAACATTAAAACAAGGTTTTAAACCGCTATTAAAAAAAGAATGTGGTAGCAAGACAACAAAAATTATCTACGCAAAAAATGAATCCACGCAAGAAGTTCCGGTAGAGCAAACAGAACAACGACGCTACTGCTTAACGGATGAAGAAATTTTAACACTTGCTCGCATGTGTATCGCCATAGAAGATTATTATTCCACACAGCACGGTACGTGGACACCTATGGATATTGAGTGGGCCAAAGATGGCAACGATGGCATAATATATATTGTTCAAGCACGGCCAGAAACGGTATTTAGTCATAAACCAACCCTTGCACATTATACCCTAACGGCTTCAGATAAAGAAAAAGTCGCTCATCTTATTATACAAGGCCAAAGCATCGGCAAAAAAATAGTCAGTGGGCCAGCCCGTGTTGTTATGTCATCTCAACAAACGTCCACGGTACAACCTGGTGAAATTATAATTACCCACATGACCGATCCAGATTGGTTACCAGCCATGCAACGCGCAGCCGGTATTGTGACTGACATTGGGGGACGCACCTGCCATGCCGCCATTGTAAGCCGCGAGCTTGGCATTCCCGCTATTGTGGGAACCGGTAAAGCAACAACCGCCATTAAAACAGGTGATATTATAACGCTCGATTGTAGCCAAGGTGAAGTTGGTTATATTTACCAGGGAGCGCTTGCGTACACAACAAAAGAGGTTTCTCTCGATACACAAACAGCTATACCAATCGATCTACGTATTAATATTGCTGATCCTAATCAAGCATTAACATTGTCGTTTTTGCCTGTACAGGGAGTTGGTTTAGCCCGTCTTGAATTTATTATTGCCAACACTATCAAGATTCACCCAATGGCACTCATAGAAAGCGCAACCATTACCGATGCTCAATTAAACAATGAAATCGATCTTCTGACAACAGGATACTCGAGCAAAAAAGATTTTTTTATTGATACATTGGCTCAGCAAGCTGGTACCATTGCAGCCGCTTTTTATCCACGACCGGTGATTATTCGCTTATCAGATTTTAAAAGCAATGAATATCGCAATTTATTAGGCGGTAGTTATTTTGAGCCTTTAGAAGAAAACCCTATGCTAGGTTTGCGCGGTGCTTCACGCTATTACAGCCCATTGTACGAGCAAGCATTTATATTGGAATGCCAAGCAATGAAAAAAATGCGCAATGAGATGGGGCTTACCAATATTAAGATTATGATTCCCTTTGTACGCACTACGCAAGAAGCTGAAAAAGTACTTACCATTCTCAACAAAGAGGGCTTACAATCGGGCGATAATGGCCTTGAAATTTTAATGATGTGCGAAATACCTTCTAATGTTATTCTCATGGAACAATTTTGCTCCCTCTTTGATGGCTTTTCTATCGGCTCTAACGATTTAACACAGATGACACTAGCAGTTGATAGAGATTCTGGGCAATTGAGCAATCTCTTTGACGAGCGCAATGAAGCGGTTATTGCTATGATTACCTTAGCCATTGAAGGCGCACAGCGCAATAATAAACCGATCGGAATCTGCGGCCAAGCACCTTCTGATTATCCAGAACTGGCGGAGTTTTTAATTGATATTGGCATCGATTATATCTCATTAAATCCTGATAGCGTATTGCCATTTATAGCAAGATTTACAAAATAATAATTTTATAGTTGCAACTGACAATTTTTCCCCTATAATAAAAAGATATTCATCATAGGGGAAAAATCATGAAAAAAATTATTATTGTATTTCTATTGTCATCCTGTTGCATGTCACTCTTTTGCGCTGAAACCAATAGCACACAAACAGTTCGCAAACCACTACCTGGCCACATAGTAATTGGTAGAGCAGAAGTGGCCGCCTATCATCACCCAGAAGACGTACAGCTGCAAATCGTCACCCACCCCTTAGTACCAACATTCTTTCGAGCTATCCTTACTCAAAGGCAACGCCGCCTAATCGCTGCACGTTATTCACAACACCACGAGTAGGCCAGCCCTTATGTGTGCATTTGTCACACTCAAAGCCACGTTCATCAATAAGGTTGCGGCAAGCGCAAGGACAACTGACATAATGATAAGTTTTGTAATCTTCGCGCCCATCGGCATGGTATGAGTTATCCATGCAACCAATAGCCGCATTGAGCATGCCAGGCAGCATCAACAGATATAGCAACAGATTGATCTTCACGACAAGGCTCCTTGTGCTGCCAAAAGTTGTTGAACATCAACACCAGAATCTATCAGTTGCCTTCCATAGCACGTAATACAGGCAACGCTTTGCATAGAGACCAGACAAGATAGCACGAACAATACAGTGTAGATTAACTTCATAACCCCTCCATGAAATTATTTATTATATTAATTAAATTATAGTTAAAAATATAAAATAATTTCAATATAAAAATTTCCAAAGGGTCGATCCTGTGCTTGTTTTGAATTCAGACGGGCATAATAATTAAAAAAACAATTTATCTAATATTGTTTTTTGTTTTTATTATTTGATACAATATGAATATATTGCTGTATATTATTAAAAAAGGAGATTGTTATGTGTTGCAATAAAAAAAATAGGCGTTCAGAGGATATGGAGCATTTAGAGATTCAACTTGCTCTTGCTCGTATTGAAGATAAGCTTGATGAACTTGAAGAAAAGCTTGAAGATATCCATGATGATATTGAAGATCATGATGGTTATGATGAAGATGACGATCATGATTCCTGTGAATGTGAATAATCGTCGCTACATAACGAGTTAAAGCCCGCCATAAAAAGCGGGCTTTTTTCATAACGAATGTTCTATAGCTTTGGAACTATTATAAAGAAGAGAATTTGCTGTATTAAGTTCTGCCAAAATAGATGCCATATGTTTTGCATAATATGGGTGTTGCATTGCAATGCCAAGTATGGCTTTTAACCAGCCGATAGGTGTCCCAACATCATAGCGCATGCCCGGTATTTTGTAAGCAAAAACCTTCTCACCATTACGAATCATGTGTGCAATACCTTCGGTTAATTGCAATTCACCTTCGGCAAATGAGCCCACCTCTTCTAATGAAGCAAAGATTTTACTAGAGAGTATATAACGACCCACAATTGCTAAGTTGGATGGAGCATCTTCTGGGTTTGGCTTTTCTACAACCTGAGAAACTTGGCAAAGATTTGGGGTAATCTGTTTTTTTATTCCCACAATGCCATAGGATGATATGCAGCTGGCTGGCACTTCTTGTACAGCAATCACGCTTGCCTTTTCTTGACGAGCGATACGGATAAGTGCACCAATGCCAGAATCTTTACCCATAATAATATCATCGGGGAGCATAACACCAAAATATTCTTTACCGATACAGGGTTGCGCCATTAAGACGGCATGTCCCAAACCAAGTGGTTCATGTTGCCGAATATAGGCAAAATTAGCTTGTCGACGAATGGATTCTAATTCCTGCACTACAGCAAGTTTGCTTTTTTGTTGTTGCTCATGGAGCAGAAGATCTAATTGCAATGATGCATCAAAATAATCAGATAACGATTCTTTGCCACGACTCGTAATAAAGAAAATATTACGCAAACTACCAGCTAACGCTTCTTCCACAATGTACTGAATGGCTGGTTTTTCCAAAAGAGGAAGCATCTCCTTGGGTACTGATTTTGTTATGGGTAAAAAACGCGTACCAAGACCTGCAGCCGGAATAACAACTTTCGTTACATCCATACCCTCGCCTTTGCTGTATTGAGGCATACAAAATTCAAACTTTATGTGCTTCATGGATTCGATACAATTTCTCGTTCCACTCGCAATCACTCACCATGAACGGATTGATGGCCCGCTCATCCTGCTGTGCCCGCCGTAGCTTGCGCGTAGGCTGGGAGTGATCCTGTAAGGATTGTATCGAAGGATGAAGCGACAATAATTTTGTGTACCCGTATGTGTCAAAACTGTCGTAAAAAATCCAATTTACCGCTATTTAACAAACGAATGTCATTAATGCCATATTTTAACATAACGAATCGTGTTAAACCCATACCGAACGCAAATCCGGTATACTGATTGGCGTCAATTCCCACGTAGTGTAAAACATTTGGATGTACAAGTCCAGCGCCACCCATTTCTACCCAACGAGTTTTTTTACATACCGAACAACCATGTTGGCAGAATGGACACTCCATATCAACTTCAACACCTGGCTCAACAAAGGGGAAATACCCCGGCCTTGTACGTATTTTTAAATCTTTACGTTCAAAAATTGCTTGGAAAAATGCTTCAAGCGTAGCAAGGAGGTTGCCCATAGAGATATTTTTATCAATTAACAACCCTTCCGCCTGCATAAATACAAAATCATGCGAAGCATCAGTGGCCTCGTTTCTAAAACAACGACCGGTTGCCAATATCGCCAGTGGTGGCTGTTGCTGTTCCATGGTTCTAATCTGTACCGAAGAGACATGGGTACGCATTAATTTGCCAGGCAACGTGAGCCAGAAGGTATCTTGCATGTCGCGTGCCGGGTGCGTATCGGGAATATTTAATGCTTGGAAGTTATGATAATCATCTTCAAGTTCAGGACCATCAGTAATTTGATAGCCCATGGAAATAAAAACATTTTCTAACTGCTCAATCACCTGCGTGTATGGATGCAAATGTCCAGTCAGCCTTTTAGGAGTGTAGGCAGTAACATCAAATGCTGTACGTTGAGCGTCTTCAGCCTGTATACGCATTATCTCTAATGCATCTTTTTTTTGCGTAAAGGCTTCTTCAGCCTGCTGTTTGAGTTTATTTAACAGTGGCCCAACGTCACGCTTATCTTCGGGCGAAAGATCTTTGAGTGCAGCCATCAAACCAGCAATTTCACCCTGTCGGCTTAAAAACTTTAGACGAACCTCTTCTAGTGTCTGCGCATCCTGCGCATTCGCCAAGGCCTGTTTGAAGGCTGTTTCTATAGAATTAATATTATTTTTTATACTCATAATAATCCAATGGATAATTAAATAAGGGGATTGAAAACTTCCGCTTCATCCTTCGATACATTTCTGCGGCCGCCAAAGTTTTAACGTATGCTGGGTGCTTCGCAAAACACTCCCCGGCCTTCGCTAGCTACGGCGGGCACGGCAAGATGAGCGGTTTTCTTAAAAATTTTTACTTTATACTAAAAGGTTAATAAATATAGCCATTAGTATACCGAAGTGAATCTTTATTGGCTAGAAATAGAAAAGGCCCGGAGTTACCCAGGCCTTGAATGTTATTTTAAAATAATGAGAATTAATCGTTTTTAGTGAGCGTTAATTGTCTTTGTTGTTGAGGATAAGAAATCAATACCTGATGCATTGGGGCAATTTGATTGGTTTGCGCTTTAATTTCACCAACAGCACCATTTAATGTCATTAATTGATGCAACACCACCTGTGATTGCCCACTTCGCTCACCCGCCATTCTTGCTTCTGCTTGCTGCGCTTGCTGCAACAATGCCATTTGCTTATCTAATTCGGCATTTGCTTGGCTCATACGATCCATCAACTTTCTCAACTCTTCTTGTGTTAGTTTCATTGTAATAATTTGAACAGGAAGCTCTTTCGTGTTGGCTTGGACCGCTTCAAATCTACCGGCCATCATTGTCACCTTATCATTTAATCCGGGTAAAGCCTTTAATGCTCCTTCAAGCCCAACCACCTTTTCTGCAAAACTATTTAAACGAACATCTAAGGCTTCAATTTGTCGACCCAACCTAGCAGCGTGATTTGTAGAGATACCACGACCCCATCTTTTACAAATCTTATGCCAAGCAACTGCACCAACAGCCGCTGCAGCTGTACCAACAATTATTAATGTTCTTGTGCTCCAACCATCACCACCTAGAGAAATGACAAGACCCGGTGTTGCCTTAGCGCCAGCAACGCCAGCCGCAGCCAACGCAGCAACAATTTTCTGTATATCTTGTTCAGATAAACTAGAAACTACTGATGTTGCGCCCTGAGCATCAGATGCATCTGATGCATGGAGCTGCTGCGCACATGCCATAGACAAAGCGACTAATAAAATAAATAATTTTTTCATAAACAGTTCCTTATATTTTTCCACCATTTGTTATTATGATAGCCCAAAACAACCATATTGACAAAAGGCATGCTACAAAAAACCGTTAAATTCGGGACTTTTCTATGTATAAAATTCTATTTGAAAAAATATAACCAACCTTTACCTGTAGACCTATCGCTGCCCTCCTCGCCTCTGCTATAAAAAAAACCATTTTTTAT
>Ga0206824_10060_pt1 | contig 37047 bp, 20 predicted proteins | sample Alteio_BWOrgCont_82_FD_152874 | JGI IMG/M metagenome (GOLD analysis project Ga0206824, IMG submission 152874) | Enriched cells from forest soil in Barre Woods Harvard Forest LTER site, Petersham, Massachusetts, United States -... | ecosystem: Environmental > Terrestrial > Soil > Temperate forest >...
AAAGCCGCCGTCGACGATCATTTGATTGCCTCCCGCAGTGACGGTGAGCGTGGGAGACGTTGCCGTCGAAAGGCTGACCTCGAGTGGCAGAGTGGCAAAACTCCCGGCCGCATTTACGGCCAACCGGTCCGCGGTGTTGTCACCCCAAGCCCAGACGGTTCCGTCATTCCCGAAGGCGGACTGATTTCCCACGGATGCCATGGGGCCGGTAAGTCCACTTACTTGAGCGGGGCTGAGGTTCGCCACGGTCACGGGCGATGAGGGATTGGTCGTTCCATTTCCAAGCTCCCCGACGGTGTTGTCTCCCCAGGCAAAAATACTGCCATCGCTTTTCATCGCGAAGCTGTTCGAGGCTCCCGCAGCCACCGCCACTGCGCCGCTGAAAGCCGAGCCACTCACCGTGACTTGAACCGGAGCGAGTTGGGTCGCCAGAGTGCCGTCGCCGTTTCCGAGTTGGCCGGCGCCATTGCCACCCCACGCCCACATCTTGCCGGCATTGTCCAGCGCCAGGCTGTGATTTGCCCCCGCGGCCACGGCGACGATTCCTCGCAGGTAACCCGTTTGGCCCGAAGGCGCCACCACCTGAGTCGGCTGAGTGACCCAAGCGCCGGTAACTCCGTTCCCCACCTGTCCGCTCGTATTCGCGCCCCACGCCCAAACACTCCCATCGTTTTTGAGTGCCAGCGTGTGATTTTGGTTCGCTGCGATGGCCACGATGCCGGTCAGTTGGGGAACTTGCACCGCGACCAGCGAATTGCTCGTCGTGCCAATTCCAAGTTGCCCGTTGGCATTCAGTCCCCACGCCCAGACGTTACCGCTATTATCCACGGCAAAGCTCGCGTAATTGTCTGCTGCCACGGCCACCATCCCGGTCAAGGGACCGGAAACGGCCATCACCTGCACGGGTTGGCTCGACGATATGTTGCTTCCGTTTCCCAATTCGCCGGCAGAATTATCCCCCCAAGCCCAAACAGTGCCGTCGTTTTTTAATGCCAGGGTATGAGCAGTCCCGGCCGACACCATCCCATTCACCGCAGATTGGGTCACCACGAGATTGCTGGTATTGCTACTGCTCAAGAATGCCTGGACTTTCAGCGTGGCATTTTGAGGAAAAGTCAGCGTCCCGCCTGAAACAATGCTCGGGCTGGCCTGCGTGGGAATGCTACCATCCGTCGTGTAATTGATCGTCGCTCCCGCGGTCGTATCCGTGATGGTCACGGTCACCGTCTGTTGCGCAGTTGGCAGTCCGCTGATGGTCACGACAGGATCGGCAACGGTCGCCAGGATCTGCCCGGCGCCGAGGCAGGTCAGAACGCCCAGGATCGCCGCGCGGTTGAGTTTTTTCACGTTCATAGAGGTTTTCCTTTTCAAGCAAAGATGGCGTTACGCACAGCAGAGATTTCATCAAGACGTCTGGGTCAGCTAAGTTTCTCGCTTTCCAACGTCGTCGCGCCAGGCCGCTTCGTTGGCATGCAGCGAAAGGCGTTTCTTCACTTTTTCGCTCTTTTCTCCCCAGACTTTATCGAGCTTTAGCGAATCGAGAAGGCCAAAGGAATGTTCGATGTTACCAAGCAAAGACTCGACCACTGCCAAATATATGCGCCTCAATCCGTACGGGTTTGCCTCGTCACCCTGTCCGATCATACGACTTTTGAGTCCATCTAAATCACTCACGCCTTTGAAAAACTGGTCCGAGTACATTTGAATCGCTCCGCTAACCTCATTCGCCACATCTTTTTCGTTAACGGACGGATCGAGTCGCCACCATTTGTCGAGACCATCTGGCATCAGGCGGCCTATTCGCTCCGTTATAGTGCAGTCCAACTCTGTCACACGCCGGGGCTTCGGTTTATCCCACACAACACTCAAAACGATCGGAACGAACACGCCCAAATTAACCGTAAACATAGCGCAGTGGTCAGCCGCACCCAATCGATCCTGTATCTCAACAACGTGAATAAAATTACCTATCTCACGGTTCCAAACGTTTTGGAATCGCGTAAAACCTTTTCCTTTCAGACAGTCTCGGAGGTAACTGTTAACAAATGAGGAGGTAATTTGGCTCGGCATCTCTATCTTTTTGGTGTGTAGAAAAATAACCTTACCGGCAAACCTAACTGATTTTGATAATATTCCTGATCTGCCGCACCGGCCCGACGACCCGACGGAGTATCTGGCTTTAATTCCCACAATTCATTGGACGGCATAATCCCATCAGGAATACACACTGTTCCGTCCTTCCCAATTAAGCGTGGTGTAGCCCTTCCGCCGTTCGCAATAACTTTCAGATAGAAATCTTCGTGTGCTTCTCTGCCGCATCTAGTTGCCTCAGTTTCGCCGCCCCGCGTTACCCTCACAATGACCGTTTCCACGATCCTGTCCCACAACGATTCTTCTGGGTACGGTACGGCGCTGAGCGTCGGGTATGCAGGCTCTTCTTCGGGCGATTCTGGGGTAAGTGATCGGAGGATAAGTTCGACTTCTTCTTCTAATTCCTCCGCCGTCAAATCCTCTTCAGCCAACCCATGGCGATCAATTCGATTAAGCGGCGAATTGCGAACGTAACGGTAAAGATTGAACCCGCTGTTCTCCTGCATCGGGTCCCTTGACAGCCATCTGCTCAAATCCGGTGAATAAAACCGAAAGGTGGCCGCCTGCAAAGCACTTGGCGCATGTTTATAGGAACCAATGAATGCAAAATCACAATCCAAATCGCCCCCGATTTTCACTTGTGCCCCCCAAGGATCGTAGTCGTATCGAGCGCGAATCGCACCGCTTGCATCTACCATTTCGCGAATCGAGTCTAGATGATCGCGTGTATAATAATAGTTTTCGCTCCCTCGTTGTTCGCCATGCGTGAAGAACCGTTTCGTGACATTGTTTACACTGTCACGTTCTTCGGCGACAGATGCCCCGACCCAAGTAAAATGCTTTTCACTGACTACATTCTCGTTAGCTAGTTCAAAGATCGCGACCAAGCGGCTGGCTCCGTCATAAGCGAAGTTTGTGCGCCGGCTGGTTCCCGTGTAGGTGATGGAAATCAGGCGATTGGCTGCGTCCCAAGCGTAGGTTTGCGCTCCCTGGTTGTTCAGCATGTTCCCGTTGATGTCGTAGCCCAGACCGTTTCCCAGGTTCGCGTCCAATGTGAAGTTGATGTGGCCAGTGGTCCGATGCGGAGTAGCGCCGGGCGGCGAGACGGTTTCGGCGGCCTGCAGGGCTAGGCCATTAGCGCCGGAGCTTACGGGGACAGTGGCCTCCCAATTCAGGCCGTTCATCGTTGCCGGGATCCCTGCCAGCGTGACATTCGCCGGTTCGCTGACCGTTCCCTTGAACAGCATGGTCCCGTTCGTGGCAGCGTTTTCGCTGATCTGGTTAAATGCGTTGGGCGTCTCGGTAAGGGCGACACCGTCCTCAGTAAATGTGGTTCGGTTTCCGGCGGGATCGTAAGCGTAGCCGTAGGTTTTCAAGGCGGCGTTAGTCACATTATCCGTGAGCGCGGCGGAGATCAACTGATCGTCGTTATCGTAGCCGAAATTGTACTGGCTGGGGTCCGACTGGCCACTCAGCGTGCGAGTCCACGTCTTGATCGCCCCTTCCAGGGCGATACTGTCGTAATGCGACTCGGAGAGCAATGCACCGCCATGGTTGAAGTTACTTATATCCTGCAAGCGCTGATCCTGGAGATTCGGATACCATGAATATTGCGTCTTTTGAAGGCCGTTTGGGAAGGTGATGTGATCCAGGCGTTTGGTTTGATTCACGTAGCCGTAGCTGAAGCTGCCCAACAAGTTGGTCTCCCCGGTGACCCGACCGAGCGCGTCGTACGCGACGCTATTGGAATTTGCGTTCCCGTTAATAGAGCGGCCCAGGACCCGCCCCAACTCGTCGTAATTGTAGGTGACGGTGTTCCAGTTGTTGACCGCGCCATAGATGGGAACGCTCACCGTCTCGAGTTGGCCCGCGCCCAGCGTCCCAGCCAAGACAGGATAATAGCTGTAGAGCGTCGCGCCAATCCCATCGTTCATTTGCGAGAGGCGCGAGTACGCCGGGTCATACTGAAACGAAACATTCGGCGTCGGATTAATGCTGCCGGTGTAAGTAATCGACGCAAGGCGGTCGTCGTTGTAATACCCGTAGCTCGTCACCTGATTGAGCGCGTCCGTGACCGTAATCAGTAATCCAGTGGACGGGTCGTAGGTGTAATTGGCAACCGTCTGGCCTGCGATGCCCTTACTAGTAATCCGTTTCTCCAAATCCCGTTGCCATATCGTCACATTTCCATTGGGATCGGTGATCTGATCGAGGGCGCCGCAAACGCAATAACCAAATTGCGTGAGGTTTCCCACGGGATCGGTCACCTGGATGCGACGACGCAAGGCGTCGTACTGATAAGCGGTGCGGCGTCCCTGGCGATCGATGAAATGGGCGACATCCAGCGGCCAGCGGGGATCGTCGTAAAGATACTGGCGGGAACTTCCATCCGGGAAGGTCACTGAGGTCACCCGGTCAATGCTCGCCAGGGGATTCCCCCCGATCGTGTCATAACCGAGCGTAAGGATGTAGCCTTCGCTATCGGTGATTGTTTGCAGGCGTCCGTAGCCGTCGTAGCCGTAGGTTGTCGTGGAGGCCATCGCTGTGCCGAAGGCGCGCGTCACCGTTACTGGCCGGCCAAAAGCGGCATCGTTCTGCATCTCGTCGTAGAGAAAGACGGTGACCTCGTTTTTAGCGTTGGTGATCGTGCTCGGCTGTCCCCGGCCATTGTAGACGATGCTGGTTTGTTCGCCTGCAGCGTCGGTAATGGCCTGGGGTTGATGATTCTTGTAATTGCCGAAGGTGCTCAACACATCGCTCGCGCCATTCGTCGTGTTTTGGATGGAAGTAACGTCAATCGAGTTCGTGGGATCGTAGTTGATGGTCGTGGTGCGTCCGATCGGATCGACGGACTGGGTCAACAGGCCCAGTGGATTCGCGTAGGCGTAGCCATTGACCTCCGTCTGGGAAAAGCCATCGCTTTTGATGCGGAAGGACTTGACGACGTGGTTGTCCGTCGACGTTCCCGGCGCGGTTTGGCCGTTGAAGAGATAATTGGTTGCCGCTTCCAACGGGGCTTTGGTCCAAGCCGGCGATCCGGCGACGCCTTGAGGCCCGTAGGCCCAGCCATACTGCCGGGCGCTGGCATAGCCGGTCAGGCTCATCATGTTCGCCTTTTTGTCCCAGAAATAGGTCGTCTGGCCCGAAGCGCCCAACGTATCGAACGCACTGATTTGCCGTGTAGCAATTCCGTTCCACGGGCCGATGAGCACGGGATTGGTGGGATAGCTCTTCAAGATATTCAGCCAATTTGCCCAGGGAGGAAAGTCGACTTGATCTGTCGGATCGGCCGCGAATGGGTGGTAGACGACCGCTGGGTTTTGAAACGATTGCGGGGCGAGGTACGGCTGGCCATCGGGTCCGTTTTTGAAGACCGGCTGCGGCGCGACGACATCGGTCTCAATTCTGTCCACGCCACCCAATGGATCGATCATTTGCAGGACTTGTCCGCTGATGACCGCACCGCCCGAGGTGGCTTGCGACCGGGCGAACTGAGATGTGCCGTAGGGCGTGGTGAGGGAACCGGCCTTGCCGTCAGTCCCGTACCCCACAGTCGAAACGGTACCGATGGGATCGGTAGTAGTCTGCAACCGGCCTTGATTGTCGTAACCGAGTGCCGCAGTGCGGCCAAAAGGATCAACAAGTTTCCAAAGTTGCGTCGGATTATTCGGGCTGTAAACGAACGTCGTTACCTTTCCAGCTGCATCCGTAATTGAACTGAGTTGAAGACTGCTATACTGCAAGGTCACCGCGTTCCCCCAAGCATCATCCACTTCAGTGAGGTAAATATGACGCGGAGCGGTGTTGGCATTGTCGGATAGCCCATAGACTTCTTTCGAACCATCAACAAACCGGCGTTCATAAACCTGCGGCGAGACAGAGGTGCGCACAATGCTGGAAGTTCCCCAGCGATTGCCGGTGAAGGTGCTGCTTCCGTCGTAAGTCGAGTAACTTTCAGAGCCTCCCCCGCGCGGAAAAACCGTCACGGCATTAGCCGGATTATTCGGGTCGTCTTGTAGCCAACAATCAAAGCTTGTGCGCCAGCCGCCGTTTGTCGCTGCCATCCCCCCCACCGACGACGAAGCACCATCGGTATAAAACACGGTGACATCGACTGGTGGTCCGAAGCTTGGTTTGTAAGTGAGAGGTGCATCCTGCAGGCGCAGCGAACCCGCGCTCCCATGGGCCGAATATTGCATCATCGGCGGCTGCGACTGGCAGGACTCAAGATCGCCGCCTAACTGTTTGTCGCACGTGGTTTCGGGACCAAGCGTTGGATTCGGATAACCTATCAATTTGACGTAACGCGTTACATTTGCAAGGAATTGGTTGTAAGCGTCTTGAACCGCGGGTGGGGCATTTCCCGGAATCGGGCCGACGTACACCTTGGCAATATAGACGTGCAAACCGTTGGGGTCTCCAAAGTCACCTCCAGCCGGATATCCGGTTCCTCCGCCAAAGTAGTTTCCCTGAGGATCGTACCATCCCCAAGAATCATAAGCGACTAAATCGAAGGTGTGGTATAACTGATTGTACGCGTAGTAAGCGAAGATTGGGATCCCTACGCCCTGCGCCTCCATGGTAGCGTGGCTGAGCAGGAACAAGAAAGCCACGAGCAAAGAAAATGGAACATAGATCCGTCGCATAGAAAAATCGGCTTTTGAGGAATCAAATCTTACGGCCCGACAGAAACCCAGATAGGGCTCGTCACCGTCACCACCGGCACCGGTACGATCGGATCATATCCTTGAAGGTACTCGTTCAAAAGCGTGTTACCATCACCACTCGGGGAAAGAGCATTCGGGTTGAGGCCGGTTTGTCCGAAGTACCTCAATTCCCACGGAATGCTTAATCCATTTTCATACGCAACAGTCGTCGACGTAATGCTAATAATGGGAGCCGATCCCAGGAATGGTGTGCCATTGAGCATTACCTGACCGGGTTGGGCCCAGGCGGAGGTATTTCCGTTGCCCAACTGGCCAGACGAATTGTTGCCCCAAGCCCACAGGGTACCGTCGGGTTTCAAAGCCAAAGCATGCTGGCTGCCCGAAGCGATCAAACCGTTCGCCGTATACGAGGCGGTGATGAGGTCGCTCGTACTGGCACCTACATACGCCTGGACTTTGAAGGTCGCGCCGCGGCTGATGACCACCGAACCACCCGAGGCGACGCTGGCGCTCGAGTTCGTGGGCGTCGAACCGTCTGTGGTGTAATAGATCGCCGCGCCGGGCGTAGGTTCCGTGATGGTGACGGTCACGGTGGACGACTGCGGCGAATTTCCATTGGCCACGCTCAAAACGGGATCGGCCACCTGGCCAAAGGCTCCGCACATCCAAAGCTCACTCTGCAGGACGAAAATCCCGAGCCATAGCAATCTCCTTAATTTCATGGGCAATCTCTCCTTTGGGGACCTAAAAAGTTTCCGCTGTCTTTTCAGAGTGCGAATTCGGCAAAACGCGATCAAGCGTTTAAATGTGACAAACAGATGATGCGACGCGCAATGGCGCGATACCCGTGCCGGCAAGCGCGCTTCTCTTCATCCCGAGTCCAGTGATGGATGGCGCGCTTGCGCTTGGGGAGGAAATCAGGCGAGCTAGGTCGTCTCGATGTCCACGCCCATCCGTTTCTATCTACCGGAGCCGATCCCGGCCGATCTGCCGTCATCGCCGACCGTGTACTGGACTGGATTTCGGGGAAAAATGCGCGGGGGCGTGTATGCCTGGACGGTCCAGACTTTCCAATGGCTCCGCGACGCGGGCGTGAACTGCACCTTGTCGAATGACTTACCAAGCGAAGGCATCCTGGTCGCGCATCGGAAATCGCTCCCGCGAAACTTTGTGCCGCCGGCGGGCGTGCTCTTCGTCTGCCTGCGCGCGGATGCCACCTTTCATCCCTTCGCGCATCTGCATGTCGTGCTCACTCAGCGCGCGATGAGTCGCTGGTATCCTACCTTTTACATGCCGCACTGGCCGCAGCCGGGTTTGATTCCGCGCGACCCGGCACGCGGCGATCGCTGGGAAAATGCGGCTTTCTTTGGCGACGACGCCTGCATCGCCGGAGAAATGCAGAGCGCGCAATGGGCCTCAGTGCTGCGCGATTTGCAACTCAACTGGCAGCACGTCCCGCCCGAGAAATGGCATGACTTCAGTGAAGTGGACGTCGTGGTGGCGATCCGCGATTTTATCGGGAAGCATGGCTACGCGAACAAGCCCGCGACGAAGCTCTTCAATGCCTGGCACGCGGGCGTGCCGGCCGTGTTGGGCCGCGAATCGGCCTACGAGGAGCAGCGCCAGGGGCCGCTCGATTACCTGGAAGCCCGCACGTTTTCCGAGCTCGTCGCCGCACTGCAGCGACTGCGCGACGATCCCGCTCTGCGCCGCGCGATGGTCGAGAACGGGCGCACCCGCGCGCACGAAACCGACCCGTCGGTGATCGTGGCCCGGTGGCAGGAGTTCTTCAAAGACATCGCCGAGCCGGCTTACGAAAAGTGGCGTTCCGCCAGCGAATGGCAGCGCCGGATCTTCCGCGTGAATGGCTTCCTGAAGACGAAAGCGCAGGCCATCGAAGAGCGTTTCTGGCGGTAGGCGGTTCCGGGAGCAACGCTGCCCCATCGCTTCCGGACGATTTCTTCCAAAGCATCGGAGCGCTGGAACGCGCTCGAAAACGCCCGCGGTCTTCACATTGCACCACCGGTCGCAGGATTTTAGCAGATACGTAACATTGCGGAAGGGAAGGTATTACGAGGCGATTCCAGCGGGCGGATTTTTTTATTCGTACATGACATTTTTGTTTGGATTGGATGCGACGAATCTCTATTTTTGATCGGCCTTTTTGCAACCGGCGATGAGTTCGCGGGTTCACGTAACAATTCCCCCATTTTTATGCACACCGCTTGCGTACCGTCTCCCTCAACGCCTTCCGTCCAGGGACCCCTAGGCACCCAGCGTCGGGACTCTCTCCGTACACGTCGCAGATGCTCCCGTCTCACCGCGGCCGTGGCCGCCGCCTGCGGCTTCGCCATCACCTTCGTTTCGACCGACGCCGCCGCCCAAGTCCCCGCCACCACGACTTGGGTTGGCGGCACCAGCGCAGACTGGTCTACCGCGACTAATTGGAATCCCATAGGAGCGCCGGGCGGTGCAACGACAGCCATATTTGACACCTCGAGTGTGACAATGGTGTCCGTCACGACTGTGCAAGTCACAGCAGGGCTCAACTTTACCAGCAACGCGACTACGCCCTACACCATTACCTTGAGCTCGGGAGGGAGCCTGACGCTCGAAAGTGGAGAGATCAGCAACAATTCCGGCGTGACGCAGAACTTCAACGTGAGTGGCGACGGCTCGCAATTCAATTTCAACGCTGCCGGAACGATCACCGGTCCCGTTCTGATCACGAATCAATCGGGCGTCGCCGCTCTCGTGCAGGGCGGTTCTACCGTTTTCGAATCGGGCGCGTCAGCCGGTGACGCAACGATCATTAACCAAGGCGGAACTCTCAACCAGGGCCTGGGAGGTTCTCTCCAATTCTTCGGCGGATCCGCCGGCAGTGCCAGCATTACAACGAATGGTGGGACCGTGAGCGGCGCCAGTGGTGGGACCCTTCTGTTTCGACAAAACTCCACGGCGGGCAGCGCGACCATCGATACCGAGGGCGGGACCAACGGAGGAACCGGCGGGAGCACGGTCTTCGAAGAATCGACAAACGGCGGCACCGCGAGTGCGATTACCAACGGGAGCGGAACTTTCAGCATCAGCAACAACGGAAATACCACCATCGGATCGATCGCCGGCAGTGGCACCTATATTCTCGGAGGAAATACCTTCACCGTCGGCGGCAATAATTCGAACACGACGGTTTCCGGGGTGATCGAGGATGGCAACTCCGGGTCGGGAGGGTCCCTGGTCAAGACCGGCACGGGCACTCTTATATTCAGCGGGGCAAACACCTACACCGGCAGCACGACCGTAAATGGGGGAATTTTGCAGTTGGGAAACTTGACCAACGCCGGATCGATTACCGCGGGCAGTAACATCAGTATAAACAGCGGCGGGACTCTTTCGATTGTCAATGTTCCCGGCACGGGTGGCGTTTCCACGTTCACCAATAACATCACGAATGGCGTGAGTGGGGTTGGAACCCTCAATATCAATTCGTCGAACGCAAACTATATCTCCTCGGCGATTACCGATGGCCTCGCGGGCCAGATAGCGCTGACGCAAACCGGTAGCGGCGGGACCATCCTCACGAGTATCGGTAATACCTACACGGGAGCGACGACGATTAGCAACGGAGGACTCCAGATCGGTGGAGTGATCGGTGGTTCCAACGTACCCGGTTCGCTCAATGCGGCGAGCGCCATCAGTATCGCGGGTGGCGCAAACCTCACGGTGTTTGACATCGCGGGCAATACGCTAGGAAACAAAATTACGGCCGCCAGCAACAATGCGACGGTGAACATTACCTCCACGCAACCGGTGACGATCACCGGCCAACTCGGCGGGAGTATCAACGATCTGCTGATCAATGTCTCTGGATCGGCGATTCTGGCCAGCAATGCGAGCAGCCTGTTTGGAACCACTACCGTCCAGAATGGCGGCACTCTGCAAATCGGCACGGCCCTCACCGGGGGAGGCGTTTCGCTGAGCCATCTGGTGGTCGATGGAGGAGGAACGCTCATCGTCACCAACGTGGCCAGCCCAGCACTCTTTGGGGTGTCCGGAGGCGCCACCGGCCCCGGCCCGGGCGTCGTGAATGTCAATTCTGCCTTGAGCGTCACCTTCCAGGATGCGCTCACGGATGGAGCGGCGCCATTGTCGCTGCAACAGACCGGGACGGGCACCACCACGCTTGAGGGCACGAGCTCCTATTCCGGTCCGACCACGGTGTCCGCGGGAACGCTCGTGGTCAATGCCTCACTCACCGGCGGCAGCACGGTCACGGTCAGCGGCGGCACGCTTACGGGCATTTCCACCATTAATGGGACCGTGGACCTTACCGGCGGCACCATCATCCCTGGCAATACCACTGCCTCCGTCAAATTTACGATCGGCACCCTGAACCTGTCCTCCGGGTTCAGCGACTTTAAGCTCGGTGCACCCGGCGCGAACACTAACGACCAGATCGTCGTGTCGAACAATGTAAGTCTGGGAGGCAGCCTGAATATCATCCCCCAGAACGGGTTCGGAGTCGGGACTTACACACTCTACCGGGACGGATCTTCGAGCGGTAACTTCACCGCGGTAAACGGACTCCCGGGCTACCTGGTGGCGATCAGCACGGCGACATCGGGCCAGGTGCAACTCATCGTTTCCTATCTCGGCACCGCGCAGTCCTGGGCCGGTGGCAATGGAAACTGGAATACCTCCGCCACCAACTGGACGGACGTGGGCGGCCCCTCGAATGTGCCGTGGGCCAGCGGCACGGCCATTTTTAATTCGCCGTCCGGAGTGGTCACCCTCACCAGCCCGGTCAGCGCTCAGGCCCTGGTCTTCAACACCGGCGGCTACACCCTCACCGGTATGTCTTCGCTCACGATGACGGGATCGTCGCCCACCATCAGCGTGCAGCAATCCGGTGCGCCCCTGAAGATCGGCGTCCCCATCGCGGGGAGCGTGGGCCTGAATATTGGCGGATCGGGAAACGTAGAGTTGACGGCCGTGAACACTTACACCGGCACCACCAACATCGTGGGTGGAACTTTGCAAATTGGCGATGTGACCACTCAGGGTTCCATCAACAGCAGTCCAATCAACGTGCAAAATGGCGCCACGTTGTCGTTGGAGAATCTTACCGCCACGACCTTCCCCAATAACATCAGTAATGGTTTGGAAGGGGTTGGCACGGTCAAGACCACGTTCCTGACCGTCACCCTCTCAGGAACGCTCACCGATGGAGCAGCCGGCCAATTGGCCTTGGACACGACCATCGGGAGCAGCGTCATCCTCACGAACGCGCACAACACCTACAGCGGTCCAACCACGGTAACGCAATCGACGCTGCAAATCGGCACGACCTCGGCCCCGGGCTCGATCGGTCCGGACAGCCCGGTCCAGATTCACCTGGGCGGCATACTCAGCCTCATCAACGTGGCCGGCGGGATCGTGGCCAATAACATCTCCGGCAATGGAGGTAGCAACGGGATGCTGTCGGCAAGTTCCACCGGCACGCTCACGCTCTCCGGCATGCTCTCCGATGCAATCGGAAATGGGCTGGGCACGCTTGCGTTGGTGCAGAGCGGAACGGGCACGACCATTCTTACCGGTACGGATATTTACACGGGGAGCACTTCGGTAAACGCGGGTACCTTGCAGATCGGCAATGGCGTTTCGGGAAATCTCGTCGGGACGGGAAGCGCCACCACAACGGTGACCGTGACTGGGGCCACACTTGCCTTGGATCAACCCACAGGCTCCACGATGAATGCCACGATCGTCCTGGCCAAGGGAGCGACTCTCAATTCCATCCAAAATGGGAATCTAGCGATCAACGGAGTCATCAGCGGGACAGGTACTTTCAATCTTACCGGCGGCGGCACGACGGAACTTGTTTCTGCCGAAACTTACACTGGCTCGACAAACATTACCTCGGGCACCTTGCAAGTGGACACTTCACTGGCCGCCGGAAACACCGTGAACGTCGGCACGCATGGGACGCTGACCGGCGTCGGAACTATCGGCGGCAACGTGACGCTGACTGGCAACGGTAACATCAACTTCCTCACCAACGCCTCGCACAGCGGCAACATTGTGGGCACTTTGTCGATTAGCGGCGGTAACTGGATCGGCAGCGGTTCGGTGGGCGGACTCGCCAATTCCACCACCGGCACATTTACCATCGCCAATGGCGCCTTCCTCACCGCGAAATCGGGCCTGGATATATCCGGCGGCACACTCGCCGGCACCGGCACACTCTTCGGCAATCTCAACTACACCAGCGTCGGGACCAGCACCTTCGGTGGCGTGATTGCCGACCAACCGGGAACACCGAGTACCGTCACGGTAGGAGCAGGCACGCTCATCCTTTCAGGCGCCCAGACCTATACGGGTGCGACTTTCGTGAACGCGGGCACGCTGGAAGTCGACGGTTCGCTTGCCATGGGCACCGAGGTCCTTATCGGCAGCGCGGGCAAATTGACCGGCGGAGGCACGATTAATGGCAGAGTAGTTTTGAACGGAGGGGGCGTCATTAATCTGGGCTCCACCGGCATCATTGCCAACACGCTGACCGTCGGAGGCGGCAATTGGAACGGCTTGGGATTCGTCGATTTCGGGGTAACCTCCAATTCAGGCACCTTCACCATCGGCAGCGGCGCTGAACTCTCCGACGTCTACGCCAACGACATCACCATCTCCGGGGGCACGCTCTCTGGAACCGGCATCATTAATGGCTCATTCGTCTACATGAGCACCGCGAACAGCACCTTTGCCGGCACCTTCACTGCAGGCAGTGTGGTCGAGATGCTCAGTTCGGCCACCCTCACGCTCACGGGAAACAACGCGGCTCTCACCAATCTCCAGGTGACGGAAGGCCACGGCACGGTGCAAATCGGCAACGGGACGGCCGGTAGTTTGAACCCCGCAGCCAATGTGCAGGTCGACGGCACGCTCGCCCTCGATCTCGCAAATAACGGCACCTTCGCCTCGACCTTGGTCATGGGCTTTAACGGTGGAACTGTCAACGCCATCCAATCGGGAACCACGACGATCTCCAGTGCTATCTCGGGCGTCGGGACTTTCAACCAAAACGGCACGGGCACGACCATTCTCACGGGCATGCTCAGCTATAACGGGGCCACCAACGTCAACCATGGCACCCTTCAACTGGGCGACGGCACCAGTGCCAACCCCTCGCTCAGTGGTTCCATCAGTGTGGCCAATGGGGCGACGCTGGCGCTCGATATGCCAGCCGGCAACGTGATGGATGTCGCCTTGAACGGCACGACGGCGACGATCAAGGCGATTCAAAGCACGGGCACGACCACCGTCGGGGGGGCCATTACCGGAACGGGTGCGTTCATCCAAAGCGGCACGGGAACCACCATCCTCGCCGGAGCGAACACCTACACCGGAACCACCACGATTAGCGCGGGCACGTTGGAAGTCGACGGGGCGCTCGGCGCGAAAACCGTCGTCGCCATTGGCACTGCGGGTACTTTGACCGGTATTGGGACGGTCCTGGGCAATGTGACCATGACGGGCAACGGCATCATTGATTTCACGACGAATAATTTCATCACCGGCAACATCTCCGGCACGCTCGGAGTGACTGGAGGTAGTTGGAACGGGATCGGCAGCGTGCAAGGGTTGGTCACTTCGAGCGCGGGCACTTTCACCATCGGCGGAGGCGCCAGCATGCTCACCGGAAATGGTGTCAAGATCACCGGCGGCACGTTCGCCGGCACCGGCGAGGTCATCGGCAACCTCACTTACACGAGCAGCGCGAACAGCACTTTTGCCGGCGACATCGCCAGTACCAGCACGCTGGTCATGAATAGCGCGCCCGCCACTCTCACGCTAACCGGCGGGAACGGGTACTCCGGTGCGACGACAGTCAGCGCCGGCATCCTGCAACTGGCGGGCAGCGGCACATTGGCGACGAACGGAATTACCGTGAGCGGGACGGGTGTTTTCGAGTTGGCCATCAATGATACGGCCACCTTCGATACGTCGGTTTCCCTCTCGGCCAGCGGGGCGGCATTCAAAGGGACCAATCCCTTCGGCACCCAAACCATCTCGAGCGTCATCATGGGCAGTGGCAGTTTCAGCCAGATCGGTGCGGGAACGACGGTCATCGACGCTGCCGTGAATGAATTGTACACCGGTGCGACGAACATCACCGCCGGCACTTTGGAAGTCGACGGTTCGCTGGCCAGTGGCAGCACCGTGAACGTGGGGACCAACGGCACGCTGGCGGGGAGCGGCTCGATCAACGGCAAAACGACTTTGACCGGAAATGGAGCCATCGATCTGGATTCAGGCACGATCGACAACACCCTGACCGTAACCGGCGGCAACTGGACCGGCACCGGCACCGTCGAGGGTGTGGTCACGTCCGCCTCGGGTAACTTCGTTGTCGCCGGTGGCGGCGATCTCACCGCCCTGCTGGGGGTCAATGTCACGGGCGGCACGCTCGGGGGCGCGGGGACGATTAATGGCAGCGTCAATTACACAAGCAGCGCGAGCAGCACCTTCGGAGGGATGATCACCGGCAGCGGCTCACTGACCATGAACAAAATGGGCTCCACGCTCATTCTCACCGGCCCCAATAGTTACAGCGGGTCGACGAACATCTCGGCGGGCACCGTCCAGCTCGGCGACGGCGTGGCCGCCCACTCTTCGCTGGGCATGGGCTCCGTCAACGTCTCCGGCACGGGCACGCTGGCCCTCAACCTGCCCGGCGTCTCGACCTTCGGCAAGGGCGTGACCCTGGGCGCCACGGGGGCGACGATGAAGATGATCCAAAGCGGGATCACGACGCTTTCGGGGCCGGTCGGCGGCCTGGGCGGCCTGACCCAAGCCGGCCCAGGAACAACGATCCTCACCGGTTCCATGACCTACACCGGCGCGACCAATATCAACGCCGGGACCTTGCAAGCGGACACTCGGCTCACCGGTTCCGGCGCGGTCACGGTCAACAGCGGGGGCGCTCTCGCGGGCACGAGCCTGCTGATTAGCGGTCCGGTCACGGTCCTGGCCGGAGGCACGCTCAGCCCGGGCGACAGCGGCAACACCCCCGGCACTTTGACCGTCGGCGCACTGACCCTGAAGGCCGGCGCCTTTTCCGACTTCCGCCTCGCCACCCCGGGCACCACGGGCGGTGGGGTCAACGATCTGGTCATCGTCAACGGCAACCTGACCCTGGCCGGCAATCTCGACATCACCGAACTCACGAACTTTACCACCGGCCAATACACCCTCTTTACTTACACCGGCAAACTGACCAATAGCGGCATCACCGCCATTAATGGGATCGGGGGATTTGACGCCGTCATCTCGGCGAGCGGGGGCCAAGTCATCCTCACGATTGCCACGGCCACCACGCAGAACTGGGACGGAACCGGGGGCTCCGGGGGCAGCGGCACTTGGAACAATACCTCCCGCAACTGGACGACTGTCGGTGACTCGGCCAAGTCGTCGTGGGCCGGCGGCAGTGCCGTCTTCGGCGGCACCGGTGGCACGGTCATGCTTGGCACACCGATCAATGCCCAGGCGTTGGACTTCACCGCCAACAACTACACCCTGAGCGGGACCTCGAGCTTGAATCTCGTGGGCACGGCCAGCGTCGCACCGACGGTCACTGTGGCCACCGGCACGGCCACGATCAGCGCACCGGTCGGTGGCATCTCCGGAGTGGCGGCCAACGGCGCGGGCACCTTGATCCTTTCCAATTCCGCGAACAGCTACACCGGCGGAACCACGATCACCACCGGCACGGTGCAACTGGGCACCACGGCGGCTGCGGGTTCGATCGGCAGCGGGGCGATCAGCGTCGCCAATGGGGCCACGCTCAGCGTGCTCAATGTCAAAGGCAACACGGTGAGCAACGCGATCAGCAATGTCGTCGGCGGGAGCGGAACATTGCTCATCAGTTCCACCCTCACCAACACCTTCTCCGGCGCGCTGACCGATGGCGGTTCGGGCGGCACGGGCACGCTGGCCGTGACCCAGAGCGGCACCGGCACGACCATCCTGACCAACTCGGGCAACAACTACAGCGGCCCCACCACGGTGAATAAAGGCACCTTGCAGATCGGCACCTCGGGAACCTCCGGAGTGGCCGGTGCGCTCAGTCCGAACACCACCGTGACCATGGCTTCGGGCACCACGCTGGCGTTGACGAACGTGAGCGGAGGGACGGTCAGCAATAACATCGCCAACACCACCAGCGGCACCGCTCTGGTCAACGTCAATTCCGCCGGTAGCACCACGCTCAGCGGCGTGCTCTCCAATAGCGGTTCCGGCATCCTCGCCCTGACCCAAAGCGGCACCGGCACGACCATTCTCAACGGCGCGGAGATGTACACTGGCGCGACCACGGTGAGCGCCGGCACCCTGCAGATCGGCGACGGCAGCACCGGCAATCTCAATGGCACCACTGTCACCGTCTCCGGCACTGGTTCGCTGGCCATCGATCTAGGCGCCGGATCATCGACCTTCGGTCAGAAGATCGTGCTTAGCGCCACGGGCGCCGCGCTCAAGGCCATCGCCTCGAGTACCAATACCATCTCCGGCGTGATCAGCGGCACGGGCCTGTTCGACCAAAACGGCACTGGCACCACCAAACTGATCAACATCGAGACCTACACGGGCGTGACCAATGTCACCGCCGGCACCCTCGAAGTCGATGGAGGGCTGGCCACGGGCAGCACGGTCAATGTCGGCACCAATGGCACGCTGGACGGGAGCGGACCGATCGGGGGCAAAGTCACCGTCACCGGCAACGGCATGGTCGGGGCAAACATTACTGGCACGTTGACCGCGACCGGTGGCAATTGGATCAACACCGCCACGGTCACCGGCCCGGTCACCGTCAGTTCGGGCATCTTTGCCATCACGCTCAACAGCACGCTCATCAGCACGGGCGGGTTTACGCTCGCCGGCGGGACTCTCACCGGACTTGGCACTCTCGAAGGCAAATTCACCGACACCAGCAGCACCAGCCAGACCTTCACCGGCGCGATCGCCGACCGCTCCGTGGCGGGCAGCGGCTCGGTGGTCATGAACAAGGCCGGCGCCACGCTGACGCTCAACGCGTCCAACAACAGTTACACCGGCCCGACCACGGTCACCGCCGGCACTCTGCAAATCGGTGACGGCACCTCCGGCAGCATTGCCAGCACCAGTGCGGTGAGCGTGAGCAGCGGCGCCACGCTGGCCCTGAATCTGCCGGGCACCCCCACCTTTTCCAACTCCGTGGCCAATAGCGGCCACGTGAGCGACATTTCGGCCAGCGACACCATTTCGGGCGTGATCAGCGGCGCGGGGAATTTCCTCAAGAGCGGCGGCGGAACGACCACGTTGACTGCGGCCAATACCTATAGCGGCGGCACGACCATTAGCGGCGCCACGCTGCGGGTGAATTCCGGCACGGGGACAGGCGCGGTCACGGTAAACAACGGTGGCACGCTCGGCGGCACCGGGAAAATCACCGGAGCGACCACACTGAACAGCGGCGGCACCATTGAGCCCAGCGCCGGCGGCGGGGCGGTCGGGACTATCTTCACCGCTTCCTCGCTCACCTGGAACGGCAATAGCACGCTCGCTTTCCAGGCCACCGCGGGGGGAACTTCCGATGAACTCGTGCTCACCGGCGCACTCACCAAAGGCACCGCTGGGACCTTCACCATCGACTTGATCAACGCCGGACTCAACACGACGGCGAACACGGACATCCTGATGACCTTCAAGTCGACGACTTTCTCGCTGTCGGACTTCACGCCCGAACTGCCGATGAATGTCACGGGTAAGTTGGCCTTCAATACCAACAAAACCGAACTCGAATTCATCAACCTCATGGATCCGCCGCCGTCCTCGCAATCACCGAATGGCGACGACACGGGTGGAGAGTTGATCGTGAGCGCTTCAAACAATCCCAGCAATCCACAGGACGGGACGACTAATTCCGTCAGAGACCTCGGCTCTTCGACGTCGGATTTGGGAGCCACGACGGTCAGCGACCCGGGAGCGCCGACTCCGGAACCTGGGAGCGCCTTGCTCTTGACGCTCGGAGCCGGGACGCTCCTCGGCTGGCGGCGTCGCCGGCGGATGTAAAGGCCTGGCGGCGAAGATCGCCGCCCGGCAATTCCTCCACCTCGCCACTCCGCTGTCCTAAATCGCGAAGTCCTGATACTCCGGCCGCACGGGTTCGTTGGGTGGGAAAAGCATCCCGGCACCGACGGTTTGGTTGCTGCCTTGTTCGATGAGGATGAAGGAACCGGTGAGACGATTCGTGGCGTAGCCGTCGTAAATCAACGGTTTCGACGTGCGCAGGCGGATTTCGCCGATGGCGTTCATGGCGAGTTCCGAGGGCTCCGACTCCGGCTCGAAAGTCTGGATATTGATGCGGTTGTCGAGACTCGTGACCATCGCCTGCACGGTCTGTGAAGTATGCTTGAGGAAGTATTTCTTCCCGCGCTGGAGCGGGCGTTGATTCATCCAGCAAACATGGGCGCGAAGTTCGGAGCCCATGCCGGGCAGATTTTCGAGGTCGACGATCGCGTCGCCGCGGCTCACGTCGATGTCGTGCTGCAAGCAGAGCGTGACCGACTGCGGCGCGAAGGCTTCCGCGACCAAGCCATCGTAAGTCCAGATTTGCTTCACCGTGGTCTTGATGCCGGCGGGCAGGACCATGACCGGTTGCCCGCATTTGACGAGACCGCGGGAAATCTGGCCGCTGAGACCGCGAAAATCGTGGAGCAAATGATCCTTGGGATTGTTCGGGCGATTCACCCACTGCACCGGCATCCGGAAAGTCGTGAGGTCCCAATCGCTGGCGATGTGCACGGTCTCAAGATGGCCGAGCAACGCGGGGCCTTGATACCAGGGCGTATGAGGCGAGGCGTCGACAACATTGTCCCCATTGAGCGCGCTGATAGGGATGAACTTCACGTCCTTGAGCACCCCGAGCTTGGGCAGGAAGGCCTCGATGTCATCGCGAATCTCGAGGAACCGCTCTTCACTCCAATCGACGAGGTCCATTTTATTGACCGCGAAGACGACGTGCGGAATTCCCAGGAGCGCCGCGAGATAGCTGTGCCGGCGCGTTTGCTCGATGACCCCCTGCCGGGCGTCGACGAGCACCACGGAAAGATTCGCCGTGGAAGCGCCCGTGACCATGTTGCGCGTGTACTGCACGTGGCCGGGCGTATCGGCCACGATGAATTTGCGTCGCGGCGTGGCAAAATAACGATACGCCACGTCGATGGTGATCCCCTGCTCGCGCTCGGCCCGGAGACCGTCGGTAAGATTGGCGAGATTGATCTGGCCGCCGCCGGTAATATCCGCGGAACGCTCCAGAGCCTCGATCTGATCCTCCATGAGGTTCTTCGAGTCGTAGAGCAGACGCCCGATCAGGGTCGACTTGCCGTCGTCCACGGAACCGCAGGTATTGAAACGCAGGATTTCGATTGGGTGCTGCATCTAAAAGTATCCTTGTTTTTTGCGATCCTCCATCGCCGCTTCGCTGGCTTTGTCGTCCGCGCGCGAACCGCGTTCGGTAACTCTCGCCGCGGCGATTTCCGCAATGATGTCGTCCACTGTATTCGCCGGGCTCTCGACCAGGCCGGTGCTGATGAAGTCCCCGATGGTGCGCACGCGCACCACCAACTCCCGCACGTCCTCCTTTTCTGTCGGTGGCAGAATGTCCGTGACCGGCAACCACTGGCCGCCTCGGCGCACGGCTTTGCGCCGGTGCGAGAAATAGATCGTCGGCACTTCCAGACGCTCGCGCTTGATGTATTCCCAAATATCCATCTCGGTCCAATTGGAGAGCGGAAACACGCGCATGTGCTCCCCGGGATTCACGCGGGCATTGTAAAGGTTCCAAATCTCCGGGCGCTGGTTTTTCGGATCCCATTGGCCGAAGCCATCGCGGAAACTGAAGAAGCGTTCCTTCGCGCGCGCCTTCTCCTCGTCGCGGCGCGCGCCGCCGATGGCGCAATCGAATTGAAATTCCTCGAGCGCGGACAGCAGCGTCGGGATTTGCAAGCGATTGCGGCTGACTTCGCCCGGTGTGGGCACGGCAATGCCGCTATTGATGGCATCCTCAACCTTGCGCACGATGAGTTTCCCTCCGAGTTCCGTCGCGCGGCGGTCGCGAAATTCGTTGAGCTCCGGGAAATGGTGCCCGGTGTCCACATTCAGGAAGGGCATGGGAATATCCGACGGACGAAAGGCCTTTTCCGCCAGGCGCAGCAGACAGATCGAATCTTTGCCCCCGGAGAATAACAGCGTGGGCCGCTCAAACTCCGCCGCCACTTCCCGCATGATGTGGATCGACTCGGTCTCGAGATATTGAAGGTGATCGAGGTGATAGGAACTCATGAACGATGCTGGACCTCCAATCACTACCTCTGGTCTCCGGCGCCCACGGCCGCCCCACCCCAGGCGGCGTGCAAACCGCATTCACGCTTTTCATCCGCCTTGGCCGGATCGAAGTAATCCCACTCGTTGGGAAGGCTGTGTTGCGTGAGGTAGGTGTGCATGTCCTTGTCGTTCCAATAGAAAACGGGGCTGACCTTCAGCGTGCCGAAGTTCGCGTCGTGGCTCACAATATCGAGGCCGGCGCGATTCGGGTTTTGCACCTTGCGCAGCGCGGTGATCCAGACGCTGGGCGCCAATTTTTTCATGCCGCGCTGGAACGGCTCCAGTTTCATCACGGTGCTAAAGGCCTTGATGCGTTCCTCATTCTCCGGCGTCGGTTCCGGGGCGCCACCGTGAGTCGCGTCGTAGTGCGCAGCGGTCATTTTCGGCACGAAGGCGCGGATGTCGAGTTTCAGGAGGCGGGTGAGTTCCTCGGCGTGCCGATAAGTGGCCGCCTTGTTGTAGCCGTGATCCACCCAGAGCACCGGAATCTCGGGCTGCACCTGCGTGACCAGGTGGAGAATGACGGCTTCGTAGGGCCGAAAGTTCGTCGAGACGATGGCCCGTCCGGCGGCTTGCGCGATGGCCCAACGCACGATCTCCTCCGGCGGTTTGTCGCGGAGATCGGCGTTGGCTTGGGCGATTTGATCGGGAGTCATGGCTTGAAAGTGCGTTGGGAAAAGGGTGCCCAGCCTCCGCCTGAATTCGGGGTTTTTCCACCCAAATTCCACAGGAATTGTGTCACAAAAGGGCAGCGGCGCTGGCCGACTCCGTTGGAACGGTGATCGGAGGCGCCGAGGCAGGCGTGGGCGTGGGCGTGGACCATCGCGCCCAGAGCATGCGATCCACCCAGGCTGGCACCGAATCGACGTCGGAAGACTTACAGCGATTTCACGGCGTCGATCACGGATTGCGCGTTCATGCCGAGCATTTCCATGACCTTGTTGCCGGGGCCGCTGGCGCCGAAGCGATCGATCCCGACGATCTTGCCGTCGAGGCCGACATACTTCCACCAGAGCGCGCTGACGCCGGCTTCGATCGCCACGCGACGGCGGCAGGAAGGTGGGAGCACTTCGTCCTTGTAGGCCTGTGGCTGGGTATCGAAACGATGGAAACTCGGCACGCTGACGACGCGGACGCCCTCACCCAATTGTTTCGCCGCGGCGACGGCGTGTTGCAGTTCGCTTCCGGCGCTGAGCAGGATCGTCTTGAGCGGACCGTTTTCCTTGATCGCGATGTAGCCGCCCTTGAGCACGCCTTCGCGACGAGTCTGGACGGGAATCTCGCTGAAGTTCGGGAGAACCTGCCGGGTGAGCGCGAGCAGGGTGGGGCCGTTCGTGCGCAGGGCGGCAGCGGCAAACGCGCCGGCCGTTTCCTCGGGATCGGCCGGACGGATCACGTCGAGATTCGGGATGATGCGCAGGCCGCTCACGGTTTCCACCGGCTGGTGTGTGGGGCCGTCCTCGCCGACACCCACGGAATCGTGCGTGAAAATGTAGATGGTATTGATCCCGCTCAGCGCGGCGAGGCGGATCGAGGGGCGGCAGTAATCCGCGAAGACGAGGAAGGTCGCACCGCTGGGCCGGAAAAGGCCATCGTAGGCCAGGCCATTGAGAATGCCACACATGCCGTGCTCGCGAATGCCGAAGCGAATGTTGCGGCCGGCGTGGTTGGTCGCGTTGAAGTCTTTCGCCGAATTGATGTAGTTGAGCGTCGAACCATAAAGGTCAGCGCTGCCGCCGATGAGATAGGGAACGGCTTCGGCCACCGCCTGGAGAACGTCGCTCCCGGCCTTGCGCGTGGCGATCTTGGCGTCCGCCGGAAATTCCGGGATGCGGGCGAGCAGATCGGCGGGCACCTTTTGGCCCACCGCGGCGTCGAGTTCACCGGCCAGCGCGGGATTGGCGGCGCGCCACGCCTCGTAGGTCTTCTGCCATGCGGCGTAATCGGCGGCGAGCTTCTGGCCATGTTCCGCAAAATAATCGCGCGTGGCCTTGCTCACGAAGAAATGCTCATTCTCCGGCAGACCCAGCGCCTTGCGATCTGCGTCGACGAATTTCGCGCCGGCTTCGCCGTGGGCCTTGGACGTGCCGGCAACTTCCGGAATTCCTTTGCCGATGAGCGTCCTGGCGATGATGAGGTGCGGCTTGCCGGTGCCCGCCTTGGCCTTTTCCAGGGCGGCGAGAAAGGCCTGCATGTCGTTGCCGTCGATCGTCTGGACACTCCACTCGATGGCTTCGAAACGCTTGGCCGCGTCTTCGCTCTGCGTCTCCTTGGCCATCGCGTCGAGCGTCACATCGTTCGAATCGTAAATGAGAATGAGGTTATCGAGCTTGAAGTGGCCGGCGAACGCGATCGCCTCCATGGCCACGCCTTCCTGCATACAACCATCGCCGGCGAGGGCGATGATGTGGTTGTCGAAAATGGTGTGCGCGCTGGTGTTGTATTTCGCTGCGGCCATTTTTTGCGAAACGGCGTAGCCGACAGCATTCGAAACGCCCTGGCCGAGCGGTCCCGTGGTGGCTTCGACTCCGGCGGTCTCGTGAAACTCCGGGTGACCGGGCGTGCGCGAGCCGAGCGCGCGGAATTTTTTGATCTGCTCGATATCGAGGCCGGGATAACCCGCGAGATGCAGCCAGCCGTAAAGGAACATCGAGCCGTGACCCGCACTGAGGATGAAACGGTCGCGGTTGAGCCACTTCGGCTCCGCGGCATTGTAACGCAGGGCGTGGCCGAAGAGAACCGCGCCGATTTCGGCACAGCCCAAGGGCAGGCCGAGGTGACCGGAAGCACAGGTGTGAACGGCGTCCATGGCGAGACCCCGGGCCTCGGTGGCCGCCTGCGAGAGGGCAGCAGTATTCAGTGTCATAAAATTTTAGGGAGCGAAAAGGCTTAGGGATTGGCGGCGCGAAGTCAAGGCCGGGGAAGGGTGGGCGGCTTCGCCGCAACATCCAACGCTCAACGCCCAACATCCAACATCCAATGGGGGGTGTGCGGGCGCCGAAAGGATTGCGAACCCGCGATATTTGCGGCGGGTTGGTCGCCGGTGTGGATCGGGCGGCTCATTCGATGTTGGATGTTGGATGTTCGATGTTGGATGTTTTGCTTTTCCCCCGTTGCCTTTCCTCCGTGGATTCGACGCCCGCCATTCTGCTCCGCAAAACCAAGCTCACGGAAACGAGTTTCATCGTGACCTGGTTCACCGAGGCGCATGGCCGGATCAAGACTGTGGCCAAAGGCGCGCGGCAGCCGAGGAGTCGTTTTGCCGGGTTACTCGATCTTTTCTTCGATTGTGAAATTCAATTCGCGCGCAGCCGGAAGAGCGATCTGCACATCCTGCGGGAGGTCGTACTTCGCCACCCGCGCGAAGGTTTGCGCCTGGACTACACACGCGTGGCGTTGGCCTCGTATTTCGTCGAGCTCATCGAACTGGTGACGGAACTCGATCACCCCGCGCCGGAGTTGCACAACTTGCTGAATCGCGCGTTCACCCACCTGAGCGAAAAGCCCGCTTCACTCAAAGCCCTGTTGCATTTCGAAGCGGAATTGACCCGATCGCTCGGCATTCAGGGTCAGGAGAACGTCACTCCCGCTGTCGCCATCGGCCGCGTTTATCACCGGCTGCCCATCAGTCGGCCGGCTCTGCTCAAGTCGCTCAAATGACGACAGGCGACAGCAAAGCTTGACGCCTCGGATTGCGCACTGAACGCTCGCGCATGCTTCCACTCGTCGCCGACTCCTTGCCCGCCTCCACTGACGAACTGATCGCCGCGCTGCGAAGGGGTTTCGAAGCACACGGATTGACGCCGCGCGAGATCACCAGCCAGGGCGCCGAGTTTCCGCAATTGACCAGCTTGAGCATCGATCTCACGGGGTCGGAGGTGACCAAAGAGAATCTCCCGTCGGCCGTGGAGGGAGGAGGAGGCACGCAATCCGTCGGCGTCGCGGATTTTCAACTTTTTGGCGAACCCATCTATTTCATGAAAACTCCGCTGCAGGTGCGCATCGCCGCGGAGAAAGTGCAGATGGTCATCGCCGGGACACCGCAGGAGGGCAGCCTGAAACTGGAAAGCGCCGCCGCCGGAAAGGTTTCTGTCGCGACGACGAAAGCGGCCTTGGAAACGCTGCTCCTTTCCGTGGTTTCAGAAGCGGCCTCAAAGCAAGGAGTGACGGTGAAGGAAACCAAGCTGACCCTGAAACAGGAAGGTCCGCGCGCGGTGACTTTTCGTGCCGAAGTCACGGCCAAGGTTTTCATCATGAACGCCACGCTCGCGCTCACGGGCCGGCTCGATGTGGACGACGCGTTCAACGCCCGGCTCTCTTCACTCGGGCTCGATGGCGATCCGATGGTCACCGGCCTTGCCGGGAGCTTTTTGCGGCCGCGTTTCCAGCAACTCGAAGGGCGCGACTTTCCTTTGCTCGCCTTTTCGCCCGGCGGTTTGAAGCTGCGGAATATTGAAGTTTCGGTGACTCCGGAATTGGAATTGCACGCGCAATTCGGCGGCGGAGAGGTTTAGCTCGGATGCTCCCCCGGCGCGTGGGGACGCGCGCCCTACAACCTGACCCGAACACACGTTCGCACCATTCTGGACACGCGTTCACACACACGCCTGACACCCGCTTCGCGATCTCGCGCGCCTTACTTCGCGGTGCTCGCCGTAGCGGTCTTTGGATTGCGCTGGAGGTCGATCAAGTCGCTCAGGATGTTCAGCGTCTCGGTCTTGATCGGATCAAAACGTTCCGAACGATTCGTGGCCTCGGCGTCATCGTCGGCAGCGTCGTCGTCGAGCGCTGTCGCGGCGGAGGTTTCGCTGCTTGATTTGGAGTCGGATGGCTTGGAATCGCCCGGCTTTCCGTCCGCGGATTTCACGTCGCCCGGCTTGCTGTCACCGGTCTTGGCGTCGGCGGATTTCTTGTCCGGCTTGTCGTAGGTGGCGAGCTGGAGATCGGGCTTCTTCACGTTGTCGAGAGTGATGACGTAAGTCTTCGCGTCGGGCCGTTTGACTTTCTCGCGAGCGGCTTCCCGCTGGTCGCGGCGCTGTTTGTCCTCCTCGATCTCCGCGCGCCGGGCCTTTTCGTTCAGCGAAACGCGATTCTCGGCGAGACGCTTCTTCAAAATATCGAGGTCCTCGTTGATGTAACGGAACTCCGGGTCGGCGGCGATTCGCACGCCGGAACGCTGGCGGAGGTCATTCTTGAAAAGCGGCCGGTCCCATTTGTCGAAATCCACCGGAGCCACGGTATCATACGGCAGCGGGCCCTTGAGCGCGCTCTCACCGATCTCCTGATGGTCGAACAGCGAAGGCAGGTGGACGTCGGCTTCGACGCCCTTGTGCTGCGTGGAGCCACCGGCGATGCGATAAAACTTCTGAATCGTCAACTTGAGCGCGCCGGCTTCGTTGTTGCCGCCGCCGAGGAACGGCATGATTCGGCCGATTTCGAGCATCGTTTGGACAGTGCCTTTTCCGAAGGTGCTGCTGTCGCCCACGATCACCGCCCGGTTGTAATCCTGCAGGGCGGCCGCAAAAATCTCGCTGGCGGAAGCGCTCAAGCGATTGGTGCAAACGATCAGCGGTCCATCCCAGGCGACCGAGGGATCGCGGTCTTTCGACACGTGGATGCTGCCGCTGCTATCCTTGGCCTGAACGACCGGACCGCGCTTGATGAAGAGGCCGGTCAAATTGACCGCCTCCTCGAGGGAACCACCGCCATTGTGGCGCAGATCCATGACGAGGCCCTGGATGTGTTCCTGCTTGAGGCGATTGATCAGGGCGAGCACGTCCTTGGTGGTGCTCTTCGCGTCGGCTGCGCCGGTGTGCTCCATGTCGGCGTAGAAGGAAGGCAGGATGACCCAGCCCAGGCGGATCGGGTTTCCATCGGGGCCGGGACGCTCGATGATCTCGGCCTTGGCTTCCTGTTCCTTGAGTTTGATCTCGTCGCGCTTGATTTCGATGATCTTGCGCACCGAGGTATCGGCGGCATTGCCCGGGATCACTTGCAGACGGACGATGGTGTCCTTTTTGCCGCGGATCATCTCGACAACTTTGTCGAGCTTCATGTCCACGGAATCGACAAAATCCTTGTCCCCCTGAGCGACGGCGGCGACCCGGTCACCGACCTTGAGGCGTCCGTCCTTCGAGGCCGGTCCGCCGGGCACGAGTTCGGCGATCTTCGCATAGCCATCCTCGGAGTTGAGCACCGCGCCGATGCCCACGAGCGAGAGGCGCATATTGATCTGGAAATTATCCAGCTCGCTCTTGCTCATGTACTCGGAGTGCGGGTCGTAAGTCTGGGCCAGGATCGTCGGGAAGCCCTTGATGATGTCTTCCTTGGTCTGCTCGTGCAGGCTGCGCAGCACCTGGTCGTAGCGCCGCGTGAGGACCTTGGCGGGCGGGTTGATCGCGTGCTTGTTCAGCACTTCCTGGAGAAGTTCGCCCTCGACCCGGTCCTTCCAGAGCAGGTCGGCTTCGGCATCATCCTTCGGCCACGCCGCCTTCTGGCGATTGACCTCGACCGAGCGATCGCTCGTGAAATCGTACTTTTGGGCGAGCAGTTCCTTGATCTTGGCCACGCGATCCTCAACCCGCTTCTTATAGATATTGAAAATGGTGAAGGCCGGGTCGGGATTGCCCAGGAGCACGTCGTTGTTCAGCGAATTGCCAAACTTCAGCGTGAATAAATCGACGTCCTTCTGCGTAAAGTAGAGGTGATTATAATCCAGCCCCTCGAGATAGTTCTTCAGGAAGCGCTGCGAGACCTTCTCGTCGAGCTTCATGCGGCTGTAATGGCCCTGTTCGAGGAGCCGTCCGACGGAAATTTCGATCTGCCCGGGATCCGGTGCCTCGGCTCGGAGATGGGTGGCACTTAGCGCCACGGACACGGCCAGCGGCGCACAAAAAGCGAGGAAAAATTTCATCGAGCGAGTGGTTCTAGGGAAAGGGCTGATCAAAGTGGCAGAATTCGGCGAAAGCGCAAACCAGACTTCATAAACTTGCGCTCCGGAGCGTATTAGCGCTTCGTGGCGGGGCTCTCCAGCGGATGCTAAACCGTGTTTTACCCATGCAAATCGACTCCTTCACCGGCGGAATCTTTGATACGAACTGTTTCTTTCTCCCCGAGAACGGCCTCTTGATCGATGCGCCCCAGGATGCCGCCGAGTGGCTGAAGGCCGAAGGCTACGCCGTGTCCACTCTTCTGCTGACTCACGGACACATCGACCACGTGTGGGACGCGGCGCGCATTCAGAAAGAGCACGACTGCAAGGTCGGCTATCACTCGGAAACCGAGCCGATGGTCACGCAGCGCGGTTTCTTCAAGGAATTTGGCTTCGGCTGGGAAATTGAGCCGATTTCGCCGGGATTTCACCTCGAGGAATCGGCTGCGACCGCGATCGAAGGCCGCGATTTCCAAGTTTTGCTCGTTCCCGGGCATTGTCCGGGAAGTTTGTGCTTCCTGGATCAGAAAGAGCGGGTCCTTTTTGGCGGGGATGTTCTTTTCGCCGGCGGTGTGGGCCGCTGGGACCTGCCCGGCGGCGATGGCCCGTTGCTCTTTCAGGGAATCCGGGAAAAGCTCTTCCCCCTCGGAGACGACATCGCGGTGCTGCCCGGTCACGGCCCGGCGACGAAAATCGGGATCGAGCGGCAGACCAACCCGTTTCTCACTTAGCTCTACCATCTCCCGAAAGTAATTTCCGTTGGCGCGGCAGGTGTAGGGCGCGTGTCCTCACGCGCCGGGTTGACGTGGTGATCACACGGGACGCGTGACAAAGCCACTGGGAGCGGCGACTTCCAAGGGTAATTATATACGTGCGTCAGGTAGTGCACCGTGGCTAGAAAACCGTTTACGGCTATTAAGCTGGCTCGCCATGCTCAAATTCAGCGCAGAGAAATTTTACCGCATTGCTTCGGCCCTGTCTGAGATCGGGGTATTCCTTTTGGAGAAGGAAGCGGAGCAGCCAGATGCCACGTTGCCTGAATCGGGAGTCACTTATGTCTGTGCCGAGATTCAAGCGATTAAATCGGAATGTTCCGCCTTGGGCCTGAAACTATCGACCAAGTGCGCCACTCGTGCGCTGGATCGGATTAAGCGGAATCCAGCGCTTTCGGACGTGCGTCGAGAATTACGAAGCCTGTACGATTTGATTGATGGCGAAATGGAGGAAGAGTTGTTCCTGTGGGTGCCCTCAGATCGGGCGGCTTACTATACTCAAGCAGAACCATTATTCGGGGATTACGTCGCAAGGAAATTTAGATCCGCATCCTTCGACATCGAAGAATCCGGAAAATGTTTCGCGCTCGGCAGATTTACGGCCTCGGTGCTGCATTGCATGCGTGTGTTAGAGATCGGCCTGCGCGCCGTAGCCCAATCACTTCACGTTCGCTGCGGCGAAAAGAGCATGCAGGGGCTCCTCGGAGAATTGAGAGGAAGATGGAACAAAATTGAGGCCCGTAAAAGAAAGCCGCCAAATTGGAAGGTGCTACGCCAATTCTATAATGAAGCGTTTATAGAGTTTGGGCATTTTAAGGATGCTTGGCGCAATTATGCCTCGCATGGAATGGATCGGTATGACGAAGAGAGGGCCGAAAAAATTCTGGATCACGTCCGCGGATTCATGCAGCACTTGGCTACGAAACTGAAGGAGTCGCCTTAGGCCCCCGCTTATGCTCTGTCTTCTTCCACTCTTTTTGTGCCGCGTCCACCCTCTCCTTCGGGACGGCGATGATACGGTTAGCAAGCGCCTCGAAGAGCAAGTATATAATTACCCTTGTAAGTCGCCGAGGTAGAAGATGACGTTCGCGGTCGCCCCTGAGCGGCCAATCGCCCCTCCCAGGCTTTGTGCGCCGCGTCCGATGATTTCGGAATTTACCTTCGAGAGATCGTACAAGCTACGGCGCCGAGCGTCGAGGCGTCAGAAAACTTCCAGCCTTCGGATCCAGATTCTGTATTTCGCGGTGGAGTAGGTCGCTGGCGGATGGCGTCACCGTCCGAAAAGTGACCGCGGCGAGGCGGAATCCCACGCGCGAGGATTCGGACTCCGGAGAGACCGCGAAGCGGGAGGCGGAGCGGCAGGATCTGCTCGGGAGGTTCCACGAACCACCCCTTGCGACTCGCTGCGTGCCATCCCACGGTCCGGTCGGATCGAAGTCCGGCCCAGGCCGATAGCTTGCATACCAATCCGCACACCATTGGCTGATGTTGCCATGCATGTCGTAGAGCCCCCACGCGTTCGGCTGCATTTTGGCCACCTCATGCGTCCGGCCATCGCTGTTCGTGTCGTACCACGCCATCCGTTGCGGTGCTCCGGCGTAGTCTCCGGTAGTCCCCGCCCGGCAGGCATACTCCCACTGCGCCTCAGTGGGCAGCCGATACTCGATGCGCAACGGCAACCGCCCCGCGAGGTGTTCCTGCTCCGAGAGCTTGGCGCAAAACGACACGGCGTCTTCCCAACTCACATTTTCCACCGGCAAATCCGCTCCCTTGAAAAAACTGCGATTTTTCTCCACTACGGCCCCCCATTCCGCCTGGGTCACCGCGGTTTCGCCCAACCAGTAGCCGGTGGCGATGCGCACCTCGCGCACGGGCTTCTCGTTCGCCTCGCCGCCCCCCCTCACATCACCCATGCGGAATGTCCCCGGCGCAATCCACATCATGCGCGCTCCGATGCTGCTGCGAAAGCTCTTTTCCTCCTCTGCCTTATCCGGAAACCCCTTCGCCGCCTCGGCGAGTTGCGTGACAGTCGGTCGCGGAGTACTCGACCATGTTCCATGGGTCGCGGATGGCAGCGTCGACGAGTAACGCGGCGTGGTATTGACCGTCGACGTGGCCGAAAAGACTCCCCTCAGAATGATGAACGCCACCCAGAGCATCCACCCCCAATGCACTTTGTTGGCCGGGGCCGCCGGACGCGACCGAACCGTGGGACGCGTGTACACCGGCGTGCGGCCTGGTGGCCCGATTCCGACGACCGCCCTGGGGTGGACCATGGGGAGAGCCGTCACCGGAGTGCGCCGGGGTGGCATGGAGAAGGGGGTCTTCGCTCCCGTCGATTGCTGCAGGAGATGCTGCCGCTTCTTTACCGCTTGCACGGAGGGAAACGGGTCGACGCCGCCGAGTCGGCTCGTGCGTTCGCACCACGGGCAGGCCCTCATATGCCCCCAATAGCGGTGCTGAGGATTCACCAGGCACCTGCGCAGCGTCTGCGCGGCGTGGGCGAGCGCGGATCGCCAGGTTCCGGCGTCCGGTCGTTCGGTGGGCCGGGCGTGCCCGTTCACGAAGCATTGCAAAAAGAGGCGCTGCAAAGCCGGATCGAGCATCTCGAGCGGTGGGGCGATCGGCTTTGGCCCCATCGGGCACCGTCCAGCGTTTCCGTGCGGGAAATGTCCGGCGGCGATCCGATTTTCCAACTCCAACGGCTCGCTCCCCTTCGGATAGACCCCGTCGAAAGGATGGGTCCCTTCCATGAGCAGTTGGAAAAGCAGCACCCCCAGGCCGAAGCAGTCGTGCTCGCGCGTCCGTTCCAGCAGCCCAAAGTCCTTCCCGTGCAATTCGGGAGGCGTAAACTCCGGCTTGCCGACTCCACAGCGGAAAATGCGGCCCTTGGTCTGGTCGCAAACCTGAAACGAATCCGTATCGACCACCGTCGCCAGGGCCGTTTCGGCCAGCAGGATGTTCGATTCGTTGACATCGCCGATGATGTAATTTCTTTCGTGCAGCGCGTGCACCGCCGTGGCCACATTGAGCGCCGCCGTGACGAGGTAAAAATAGTCAAAGAGCGGACGCTCCAGCCGCCGGAGCTTCGGCACATAGAAGCTGACCAGCGGATGCATGCGCGCGACCAGCGGCATGACGTAGCCGTGAAAACTCCCATTCTCGTGCAACAGTAAATCCGACGGCCACGCAATCGCCACGTGACCAGTGGCCGAAGCCGGGTCCACCGGAGGATTTTCCAGCATCACCCGGAGCTTGTCGACCCGTTCCGGGGTGGGGCGATGGTAGACCTTCGCCGCGAGCCCCATCGTGGCGATGGCAAAGACCCGCGCCTCGCCGCCTTCCCCCAGTTTTTTCTCCCGGGAAAGGTCGACCGACTGACCGCTGCGCCAGAGCTGGTAGCGCATTGCGTGGCGCTATTCGACGACCGCGGCGAGAAGCAGCGTCAGGTCGTCGTCGGTCCGGGCCTGCACGCGGTCCGAGCCGAGAAACGCCGCCAGGTCCGCCTGCCCTTTGCCTTCATCCTCCGCCATGCCAATGAAACGGAAGAGGGGTTCGAAGAAAGGAGCGTGTGGTTCGCCGTCCGCGACCTTCAACGCCAGCATTTGCAGGCCGTCGGTCAACATGGCGAGGCGCGCGACGCCTTCGCCGTGCCAGGCGAACTGGAGTTCATCGAGCGCGCCGGGAGAAATGAGAAAGGTCGTCTCATTCAGGTATTCACCCGCGATCGGTCGCAGCAGGGACAGAATCTTTCCCTGGCCGTCGGCGGCCACCACCGAGCCGTCGCCCACCTGCGCTGCGGCCACCATTCCCGGAAAAGCCACCGCTTTTCCATTTTCCATGTTCCCTTTTCCATCCTGTGCCGCCGTCACCATCTCCGGAAACGCCACCACCACGCTCAAGGTGCAAGCCAGCTCGCGCTCGGGCAAGCCTCGCCTCGCCGCTTCCCGCTGCACCGCGCTCAGGGCGCCTTGCATCGCCGCCCCCAAAAGGGACCGCCAGGCCTCCGCCCCGGCCTTGGCCATCGGCTCCTTTTCCAAATGCCAGCTCAAAGTTTCCAGCGCCATTTTCACCGCCACCTCCGCGCCCACCTGCGACAGCTCCGCACTGCCCGCGCCGTCGGCCAGCGCGGCAATGAGCGCTCCACCCGGCAAGCGGACGAACGCGTGATAATCCTGGCACGGCTGCCCGGTTTTCACATGGCTGCTGCCGCAGAGCGAAACGCCGATCGCCCGCCACCGGCTGCCATCCATCATACGGTGCCCCAACCGGGAGGCGGCAGCGCCACCTGCTCACCGGGCTTCGAACGCGCCACCTGCTGCGCGCTTCGCGACAACCAGACGAACATCTCCACAAAGTTCAGCCCCGTGAGCTTCACCGGCGCCCGCACGCACAACTGCGTCAACCGCGCCAGATTCGCCCCCTCTACACCGACCCCGAAAAAGGCCACATGCTTGTTGGCCTCGGCGTCGTGCACCCGGCGCACGGCCTCGTCAAAGACCGTGCTGTCCTCGCCCTGCGGCTCGCCATCGGTGATCAGGAAGATCCACGGCCGGTAGTATTTCACCCCATTGGCGTTGTAGAGCTTCTTGCGCGCCTCCGTCATCTCCAGTGCCCGGAGCACCGCGCTGCCCATGTGCGTCAACCCGCCCGCCACGAGTGCCGGCGGTTCAAACCGATCCACAGTCGTGAAATCCTGATGCACTTTAATTTCGTTGTCGAAACCGATCAACGCAATCTCCACACGAAGCGCGGCCAACTTATCCTCCGCGAGATCCTTTTTGAACGCTTTGATCCCTTCATTGAGGCTGCTGATCTTTGCCCCCTGCATCGAGGCGGACGTATCGACCAGGACCACGCACGGGCAGCGCGCCTCCGGGTTGTCCGCAAACTCCACGGCAGCATCAAGACTCGGACCACTCATAATCGGATTGTCGGGAAGGAATTTGTCGAACGACTGCGATGCGATCCAGTAACGACGGGCGCCCCGCCGCACAAGTTCTTTTTCGGCAGCGTTTCTTGGTGGCGCCGACCGCTTTCGCCGCGTAATCCAGCCGCGCCGCAAAATTGTTCTTGCACTTCAGACCCAAACTCCCAACGACGCGAATCATGAAAAGTGTTCAACGTCAGAGTAACGCCACCTGCGCCGCCCAAGCCCCCGCAGCGGCGATGGCACCACCCCGCGAGCGGGGGACAGGCGAGGCTTTGCGAGACGCCCAACGCGAAATGGGGAAATCCGTGTCATCCGTGCAATCCGCGGTTCAAAATTTTCGCGAATCGGGCTCATCAATCCCCGTTTTCCTCCAGAGTAAAATCCGGGAATTCTCGGAAAAAGTCATCATTTATCAACACGCCGCCAGGAGGCTTCCTTCCTCCTTCTGCGCGCGTAAATTTCCTCAGCTCCTCCTCGGCAAACCCGCCCGAAATACCAATTGTTTAAATGTTGCTTCTTGAATGGAGCAGCTTCCTTCTCGAATCTATCGACGGATGAACTCGCCGGAATTCCCCACGCCGTGGCAGAAGAAATCGATCTGGACCGCCCTGACTGCCCTGTCGGTCGTGGCTATCGGGGCGATTGCCGTCGGGTTGATCTGGCTTTTTTCGAGCGTCGTCGCCTACCTGCAGCCGATTCTCACACCGTTTGCCATCGCTGGCGTGCTCGGCTATCTGCTCGAGCCGGTCGTTGCAAAAATCGTGAGCTGGGGCACGTCGCGCAAGCGGGCCGTGCTCGCGGTCTTCGCCGTGGTCGTCATCGCTCTCACGGGCGTACTCATTTGGCTCATCCCCGCCATTTGGAATCAGACCGCCAACCTCGCCCGGCGTGTCCCCAAATATCGCGAACGCGGAATCCAAATGGTCGACCAGTTCAATGGCTGGGTTCGCGGGTGGGAGGATAAAACGGGCATCCATTTCCTTCCCCCTGTTCCAAAAAAACTCGAGAGCCCGGAGCAACCGGCACCCGACAATAGCACCCCATCACCCGCACCATCCGCTGCGGCGACACCGGCGCCCTCCGCGCCACCCGCCAATCGCACCGCTACACCGGCATCCGCCACTCCAGCTCCACCACCCGAGGCTCCGACTCCGGCGTCTCCCGACGCCAATTTCACCGCCGCGACCTCCGACAGCACTCCCCCCTCGCTCGACTTCTCAACCATTTTCCAAGGCGATTGGTTTCGCACCGCCGGCCCAGTCCTGCTGCGCAACTCATGGGCGTTTTTCATGAAGAGCATTGGGGGCTTTCTCGGCATCTTCGGCCCGCTTCTCTCCCTCATCATCGTCCCGATTTACCTCTACTACTTCCTCATCGAGTCGAAAAATATCGCCGAGTCGTGGGGCGATTACCTGCCGTTGCGCGCCTCGGCCTTCAAGGATGAAGTCATTGCCGCGCTCGAAGAGATCAACGGCTACCTCATCGCCTTCTTCCGCGGGCAACTGCTCGTGAGCATGATCAATGGCACGATCACCGGCATTCTGCTCGTCTCCTTCGGACTCGATTTCGGCATTCTCATCGGGCTCATGCTCTGCTTTCTCGGCATTATACCGTATCTCGGCATCGCGCTCTGCTGGGTGCCCGCGGTGCTCATCGCCGCCACGCAGGATGGCGGTACCTGGATTCCCACGAACCACTGGTATCTCTTCCCGCTCGTGGTCACGGCGATCTTCATTCTCGTCAACCAGATCGACGGCCTCTTCGTCACTCCCAAGATCGTCGGCGAAAGCGTAGGGCTCCATCCGGTGACCGTGATCGTCTCGGTGCTGATGTGGTCGCGGTTGCTCGGCGGTTTGCTCGGCGCCATTCTCGCCGTGCCACTCACCGCGACCCTCAAAGTGCTCCTGCGGCGCTACATTTGGGAGCGTCGCAAGCGCGATGAAGGCGCCTCGATCGTCACCGAGGAAACGATGGCTGTCCGGGAAGCACAGATTTCCACCAAACCCGAGGTCGCGATGGGGCGATGAATCCCGCTCCTGCCAAAGCGCCGCTCGTCCTCCCCAGCACCTCGAAACGCGACGCACTCATCGCCGGCCTCATCGGTCTGGTGGTCCTCGTCTTCATCGGCTACGGCGTCCTGCACATGGCGCAACCGGTCGCCGGCAATAAGCTCACCGGAACGGTGATCGAGAAAATCTTCACGCCGCAAAAAGAGCGCCAGATCACCTTCGACGGACGTCACCTGAAAGAAGCCAAAGAAATCGCCGGCGAATACGTGCTCAAAGTGCGCGTCGAGAGCGAAAAGCGGACCTATGAAGTGCCGGTGGAAGAGCCGCTCTACAACGCGAAAAACCTGGGCGACTCGGTGACCTTCCTGCGCCCGGAAAGTGAGCAACACTAGAGTGTTTTACCCGCCCGCAGTGCGACGGGAGGTGAGGAAAACCGCAGAGGGGGCAGAGGATGTTTGAGAGGGCCGCAGAGGGACGACGGATGAACCACGGATGGCACGGATTTCAGAGAGATGTGTCCAAGTCTTATCCGTGAAATCCGTGGTTAAAAAATTCCCTCTGCGGCTCTCTCAAACATACTCTGCCTCTCTGCGGTAAAAATGACTGCCCCTTGGGGCCGGCCCAGTCCCCTCCTTACGCGGAAAAACTCTCGCCGCACGAACAATGCGCCACCGCATTCGGATTCGTCACCTTGAATCCACCCTTTTGCAGATCTTCGCTAAAATCGAGGAGCGAGCCGCTGACGAACAGCGCGCTTTTCGGATCGATGACCACCTTCACCCCCGCACTCGTCACCATGATGTCGCGATTGGCCGGCCCATCGACCAGATCCATCTTGTATTGCATCCCGGAACAACCGCCGCCGATCACCGCCACGCGCAGGGCCCCTTCCGGACGACCCTGTCGGGTGAGCAACGAAGTCAGCTTGGCGCTGGCCTTCTCGGTCACTTTCACCAGCTTCTCGTTGCCAATTTTGATCTTAATTTCGCCGGTAGCGGTCATGCACGCAGAATGCCGCAGTCACACCGGGGCGTCAAATGCGCCCTCACGCTGCCGCACTCACCCACTCGCCGCCCGGATCGCCTCAAGCTCTTCCCACCGCGCATAAAGCCGTGGAACACGCTCCTTTCCTTCCTTGAGTTGCGTTTCAAGCGCTTGCCATTCGTGGCCGTGCTTCATGTAGAAATCGGGCGAGGCAAAGGCCGCCTCCAGGCGCGCGACTTCC
>Ga0206824_10062_pt1 | contig 36627 bp, 23 predicted proteins | sample Alteio_BWOrgCont_82_FD_152874 | JGI IMG/M metagenome (GOLD analysis project Ga0206824, IMG submission 152874) | Enriched cells from forest soil in Barre Woods Harvard Forest LTER site, Petersham, Massachusetts, United States -... | ecosystem: Environmental > Terrestrial > Soil > Temperate forest >...
AGCTCCGAAATAAAGTATAATGGCTGAGTAATATACCCATGCAAGTATTATTACAATAGAACCTGCAGAACCATATATTGAAGTCATGGCTGAGCTACCTAGGTAAGCGCCAATAACAAATTTGCCTAACATAAACAGAATAGCAGTAAAAAAGGCACCTAAGAAGCAATCTCTAAAAGAGATTTTTCCGTCCGGAAGTATTTTGAAAATAATTACGAATAAGAGTACGATTAAAATAAACAATAAAAAGACATTTATTGAATAGTATAAATACACTTCTTCATGTGGAAAATGGTCCAGCAGCTTTTTATTTAAAAGTTCCATTAATGCACTAAAAACCAATCCCACTAATAATAAAAATCCTACAGAAGCTACCAAGGAAAATGATGTCAGGCGATTTATAAAAAACCGAATTAATCCGCGTTTAGGTTTTGACTTAATGCCCCATATATAATTTATGGAATCCTGAATTTCAGTAAATATGCCGGATGCTCCAATTACAAGGACTATAATACTTACTATGGCAGCAAAAGTAGTGTGCTTAGAGAGGCTTATATTTTGAATCATTTCCTGAATTTGAAGCCCCGCCTGATCACCTACCAGTCCTCTAATTTGGTCAAATAATTTGCCCTGGATGGCAGCCCTGCCAAAATATAAACTGCAAAAAGAAGTAAGAATAATAAGTAATGCAGGCAATGAGAAAATAGTATAATACGATAAAGCTGCACTTAGTTTCATTGCATTATCATTAATAAACTCAATAAAAGTTTCTTTAAATAAGAATAGAATTTTTTCGGGTCCTTTGGGATATTTCTTCATATAGCGAGGAACTATTTTTCTATTGTGATGTGCTAGTTATCTCCACCCATTACCATAAAATCCTCCATTGTGGTTTCCTTGTGTTTTATACTTAGCACAGGAATTTTAGAATGGTTGATTATCTGCTTGGCAAACATTCCGTTTAAAATACTTTCATGACCAGTCATAATTGCTATTAGGTCACACTTTGCATCTTCGCAATACTTCATTGCTTCCGTGGCTAAATTATTACCATTACTCATTTTTTTTACAAAAGGTATATGAGCATGTTTTAGTGCATTTTCCACCGAATCTATTTTTATTTGAAACTTTTTATTATCAACGGGATTATCCGTTTCAGGCAAACCAAGAATATGAATAGTTGATTTGTATCCAGCTGCCAGTTCAATTACATTATTTATCTTTTGTCGTGAGTAAAAGTCATTGTTAATAGGCACTAAAATATTTGAAAATTCAACTTTTTTTATAAACTTTTGTATTGATATTACAGGGCATGGAACAAGATTAACTACTCTATGCGTATTACTTCCGACAAGAAGCTCTTCCAACCCATCAACCCCATGGGTGCCCATAATAATTATATCAATTTCATTCTCCCTGACTGTATCAGCAATTCTTTTTGTTGGTCGGCCTGCAGTTGTTATACCGGATACTTCTATATTATATTGCTTGCTAATTTTATTAGCCATCAGTTCTAACTTCTGTTCTTCAGTACGGAGAGTTATTTCTGGCTCCATAAGAAGAATAGGTTCATCTGGGTCCACGGTACTTGTAAAAGACTCGATTGAATGAAGTAAAAAAAGTTTCGCATTAAACAAACGCGTCATATATATTCCATGTTGAATAGCTAGTTCAGCTGTTTCTGAAAAATCGGTTGGGATAAGTATTCGCTTTATTGACATACTATGAGGGATTTGTTAATTTATAAATACCAAATAACATCATACAATACACTTATTTGCCCCTTTTTCGATGAACACCTTTTAAAGTAAGATAGATGCCGATAAAAAATACGTATAATTTCGATCAAGGTTTTATCACTTGCTAATCCATTACAATGCCTTGAAAGTTCAGCCACTTTTTTGAGAGTGAAAAACTTACAAAAGCAAAAAAGGGGGCAGAAACAACATCAACAGTATAATGTACATGCTGTATTAAAAGCAAAATACCAACAATAACTGTCGCAAATAGTACATAATATTTATCGAGAGCTTTAACAGAACAAAGAAAAATTAGAAAGAGAATAGCTGTGTGTCCCGAATAAAATAAGTCTCGCTCAACAAAACCTGACCGATATACTGCGCTGCCAATAGGATCTTGTAGGTCTATCAATCCTATAGGAGCATTGAATTGAGTAAGCCCTATTGTAATAATCCGAAAGGTTACAACAAGCAAAAATGCAATAAGAAATTTAATACACATAAGGGGATTAGTAGTTGAACGCATTAAAAACAAGACAACACTACTGGATTCAAAAACTACAATAGGTAAAGAGACATCCATTGAAGGGAGTTTTTTTAGTACCCAATCATTTATTACTACTCCACCAGGGCAGTTTTCAACATAATCAAAGAAAAATGAGGTGAAAGTTAATATACTTATTAATATCACTACTCCGACAATTAAATTTAATCGGAATAATTGGTTAGACCATGCACTTCCCCAATTTTTTTTGACAGCATTAAAATATCTCATCATCATAGTAGGTTTTTCAATTTAGAATGACGAATTATTGATCTTCCCAGTTTTTTTTCAGCTTTATAACATTAATAGGTGCATTATCTAACCAATAGTAATTACCTCCCCGGGGCTTGCCTACAAGTAAAGTATGATATTTAAATCCATTCTTTTTGAGCCATTTTTCAGTAACTGCTCTTAACTTTTCAGTGCGCGAAGTAAAAAACGTGATAATATGCCCTTCATCATACCATTTATTAAGTTTATCAACTGCTCCCGGAAATACAGCTGCTGTCGGCATACGCTTAGGTTCTTCATTCGGAATGTCTTCACAAATAGTGCCGTCAATATCTATCAAATAGTTCTTAATATTTTTGGGAAGAACCGGTGAAACTTTCTTTCCATTCTTTTCTTTTAAAACAAGGGGTGTTTTAACTTTTTTCATTTGATTTTTATTTTCTAGTAGCACAAGTACGCATTGTTTATGATACATCATTTGAATTTTTCGGCGAACAGGGAGAAATCAGGGTTGAATTTCAGTATGAAATCAGATTGAAAATTAGCTGCATTCTATGTTGGTTAACCTATAAAGAATTATTGTTCATCGAATAATTAGTAGAATAATTTTTATGGGAAGTATTTTTACTTTTCAAGAAATATTTAAAAAACCAATATCATGAAAAAACGATTAACCCCTTTTACAGTATTCTCTCTGTTAGGAGGAATACTATTCTCATCTTGTACTAATTTCTCTGGTTTATCAATAGCAAAAAGACATTACAGGAGCGGTTATTATGTAAGTTCAAGAAAAAGCCCTTGTACAATTGCCGCAGCAGCTACTAACAAAGTAAAGATTGATAAAAAGGCAACAGAAACTAGTTTACCCAAACAAGAAATTACTGCTGTTGTTGATGAGCCTTCCATTGTTACTTCACAAAACACTCAAGTATATCAAAAAAAATCTGATTCAAAAAAGACAAAGGAAAGTCATCCTGTAATTGCAGCATCGGGTTATGCTAAGCAGAGTGCAATTACATTTCACGCTGAGGCTAAAAGCAGTGCAGCAAATCAGTCAGAAGGTCATGAGGTAGTAATAGTTACTCCGGGTGTCCCTTATGTTGTAATTATTCTTTGCGCCATCTTCATTCCACCGTTGGGTGTTGGGTTAATGTATGGTATTAATAGTTATTTCTGGATTGATCTTATATTGACACTCCTATTCTTTTTCCCGGGTATGATATTTGCTTTAATTGTAGTATTAATGTAAAGCCTTCCTACTTATATAATCTATTTCCAGTTATTTATCATTTATTTAGTGGGATTTAACCATAAATAAATATCCTTTGCCGAATAATATTAAATGTGTTCTGAATCAAGCCTATTTTTGAATCAATACCTATTAAAAGTCAGTATATGGCCAAAAAAAACTTTCCACATATATTTTTAAATATTTCACATACGGTTGTGATATGTGCATTGTTTTTTTGCCAAATTACATTTTGCCAAACAAATGATTCTCTTCCAAAAACTAAAATTTATCATATCAATCGCATTACCGGAGGTATGATAATACTGGGGGGATTGGCAACTGATTACCCTGCCATTGGTAGAATTAAAGGTAAACCTAGTCTTACACCGGCTGAAATAACAGCATTAAATCCGGGCATAATTAACCCACTTGATAGATGGGCATTGCACTTAAGCACAAATAACTATCTTTTCTATAGTAAACTATCAGATGATATTGAACCCCCCATATTTATTGTTTTACCAGCTATTCTTGGTTTTGATAAAAAAATAAGAAAAGACTGGCTCGATCTTTTTTTTATGTATTGTGAAGGGCATGTTATTACATTCACCTTTTATAATTATAGTTGGTTAGGTCCAACTTTTCAGCAGAGATATCGTCCTCTTACGTATTATACTAATCTTCCGTTAGATACCCGAATGAGTGGTAATAATCGGAATTCTGCATATAGCGGGCATACTGCTTCGGTAGCGTATACTACATTTTTTATGGCTAAAGTGTATTCTGACTATAATCCTGATGCCAGCAAATTTCTTTTGTATACCGCCGCCTTAATCCCTCCTTTGGCAATGGGCTATATTCGTGTAAGAGCATTGGCACATTTCCCTTCTGATGATATGACCGGTCTTACTGTTGGTTCAATAATTGGCATTGTACTTCCTGAGCTTCATAAAATGAATTATAAAGGTATTACGCTTGGAATGCTTAACATGCCTGGTGCAGCCGGTTTAGACGTTTGCTGGACATTGCCTTCACATTAAATATTCGGAATAAATAAATAAACTTATGAAAATAACATACATTTCTGCGCTATTACTTTTTATACCTGTTTACCTTATTGGGCAGAATATTCATCCATCCAATACCGAAAATCATATTCCAAAACAAGATACCATTAATCCCAATAAAGGTAATGTGGATGAACAATTGAAGAAAATTAAAGAAAAAAAAATTAAAGAACATAGTGATTCTATTAGGCCTGATTCTATAGGTAATCAGCCAAAAAAATCAAGAAAAATAGATACTTTAGTGCAAAACAAATATGGTGATTTGCTCCGTGACGATCCGGAATACAATAAAAAATATCCTCTCTGGGTGCCCTTAGTTGAAGGTGCCGGTGATAACATTGTTTTAAGTTTAATTGATAGTAAAATTCTGAATTATGGTTGGGCTCAAGTTAGTCTTACAAGCTGGAATAGGAACCTGGATGCAGGCTTTCCATGGAGCAGCAAGTGGGATTGGGATCAAACACGATTCGGAAATGATTTTCTGGGGCATCCTATTTTTGGTAATTTTTACTATAATGATGCACGTGCCAATGGTTACAATTTTTGGGCCTCAGCACCTTATGCATTAATTGGTAGTTATGAATGGAAAATATGCGGAGAAAATATAACTCCTGAAAGAAATAGCTTAATTGCTACTACAATAGATGGTATTCTGTTGGGAGAAATACTTTATCGCTTAAGCTCAAATATCCTTGATGATCGTACAACCGGAGCTGAGAGAACTTTCCGCGAAATATTGGCAGGAATAGTGGACCCAATGAGAGGATTTAATAGATTAATACAGGGCAAAACAAGCAGGCACACTAATAAGGAGGTTTACCAAAAGGAACCATTAAATATTACATTTTATGGTGGAATACATAAAATCAATGACCCTACGAATGCTATTCTATCCGGCACTACAAGCGAAATTCTAAATATTCAGTTTGATTACGGTAATCCTTTTGAAATACGGAATCGTCAACCTTTTGATTTTTTTAAGCTTAGAGTGGAAACTGATTTAGGAATAGGCAGAAAAATTATAGATAATGTAACTGGCTATGGAATTTTATTTGGTAGAAATGGAGAAGATGGAAAACTGGCATTGCTCGAAGGAGGCCTTTTATATTATGATTATTGGGATAAACCTATTTTTGAATTATCAACTATTGCACTAGGCGGAGGAATATTTTCCAAATTACCTCTTGGCAAAACATCATTTCTTTATACCAATTTACACTTAGCGATTGTACCTTTTGCCGGAAGCAGTTCAGAGCCTATTAGTGATACTTCTCAATATAGGGATTTCAATTTTGGTTATGGCTGGGAAGGAAAACTTGAAACCTCCCTAATTCTTGGAAAAGTAGCTACTTTAGGTGTGAATTATTATTATTTTATGCTTCATGCTATTAATAGCGTAGGAGTAGATGAGCCGGGGCCTGTTAGTCTTGGAAACAATCTTCTTGGTATTTTGCAACCCAAAGTTACTTTTCACATATATAAGAATTTGAGTATCGGAGGAGAATATTACTTATATGCTCAGACCCATATAAATGATGGCTACTCTATTTCTACACATACTACGGAACAAGAATTATTTTTAGAATTTTATTTTGAAGACCCGCAACGCAGAGGACATTTTAACCTTTAATACACAAAGAGTATGAAAACTAAAATTACATTGCTATTATTATTTGGAATTACAACCCAAATATTTTCTCAGGTAACCGTAAAGGATACAACAAAAAAAGACACTACTATTGGACAGAAACTGGGCAAAGCAATCCAAACCATTGGTAACTACATGCTTCCTCCAAGAGAATCAGATGAAGATATGGTGTGTTATTCCGATAGATGTGTTTTTGAAGAGAAAATGGCGACCGGGAATTACGGGATTGATCAATTTACTCACGAAACATTTTTGTTTCTTGGAGCGCCCTTAAGGTGGCATAAAAAAGATTTTCTCAGGGCCGGATTGGTAGTAGCAGGAACACTGGCAATTATGCCCTTTGATGAATCGCTCAACAAACTTTCCCAAGGCAACCAACGCTATTATTACAGTGTTCCCGTGGTTGGCGGCAGGATTTATGGAGAATGGTATTCTATCGGGACGGTAACTGCCATTTTTGGCGGATATGGAATAATAGCGCATAATAACGGGGCAAAGAAAATGGCCATTGAATTATTGCAGGCCGGCGCGTATGCTGAAGCTATTACAGAGATACTTAAATTTGGTACGGGCAGAGCCAGGCCGCTACAGAATGAAGGAGCTTTTGTGTTTCGTCCATTTAATTTACATAATCTTTATGAATCTTTTCCCAGCGGGCATGCAACAAGTGCCATGGCGCTGAGTACTGTTATGTTTCGCCATGCCCACACCACATTCTGGAAAGTAATGTCATTCGTACCGGCCGGCTTCACTGTCTTCTCTCGTTTTTATCAGGACTGGCATTGGCCATCTGATTTATTTTTTGGCTCTGCTATGGGTTTCTCTACGGGTATGTGGGTAGTAAATCTGCATGAAGGAAGAAGACACCCAATAAATATTCCGTCAGATTATAAATAATAGACATATCAAGCTTATGAAAAAAAACAGGTACTTATTTACAATAATGACCTCTATTCTTTTATGTATTAGTATTCATACTGCGTATGGCATTAATACTATTATATATAAGGATACGCTGCAAAAAGATTCTATCAACAATAAAAAAAGGATGGTTTATAAACTCAGGCCGGCTGCTGATATTTCAATAGCTGCAGGATGTGCTGCCTGGTCGGGTTATTTATTAACAACGCAAATTTATTCGAAAGGACCTTCCACCGAACAACAGATTCTCAGCCTTAATATTAATAGTATCGATCCTATAGATAGAATAGGAGTATATCCTTACAATGAGCATCTTGATAAAACCAGTTATTATCCATTTTATACTGCCATTCCTCTTCCGTTGGTATTTTTCCTTACAGGCAATGATATGAGAAGTGATTTTCCAAAGCTTACATTTTTATATTTAGAAACACTTTCCATCACAGGCATGATAGGAACTTCAGCTACTTATTTTGTTAACCAATATAGGCCATATGCTTACACAGCCCAAACTTCGATGGATAAAAAATTGACTCAAAATGCAAAAAATTCGTTTTTTGCCGGGCATGTTGAAATTATCGCAACCTCTACATTTTTCATATCGGAAGTTTATTCCAATTATTATCCTGATTCAAAAATAAAATGGCTGTTCTTTACAGCTGCAGGATTAGCTACAGCAGGCATGGGATATATGAGATTAGAAGCAGGTATGCACTTTCCTTCTGATATTTTATTGGGAGCTGTTGTAGGGGCATCTTCAGGAATACTTGTTCCTTACTTTCATAATCACAAAATAATTAAAAACACCAATTTAACTTTCATGCCTTTCTTTAACAGTAATGCAGGAGGGCTTTCAATGATGTATGCAATGAAATAGAAGGATTAGATCGATGAGTCTTATTAATTAATTATTCAGCAGTAATTGGTAATGCAATTTTCTTGTGTTTTCTTACAGAATGCACGGGACCTAATACATGCAGAAATTTTTGTGAAATTGTATAAAAATCTATTCTGCCGCCTACACCAAGTGAGGGCGATTTGTTTATTACATCATATCCGCCAAATAAGGTAAACGAGCCCACTCCAACAAACCCGCCGGCTAAAAAGCTTGCAAGTTTATTTAAACTGAAATTGTTTTCTAAACCGGCATTGCCTATTAATCCAAAAAAAACTTTAGGATCAACCGTAATTTTATCATCTTCATTAAATATGAAATCGCCCCAAAACCATGTATATCCTAATCCTAAGCTTACAGTTGGACTTACTATGTAATTACCCCTCGATATTTCTATACTGCTAAAAGAAATAGGAATAGTCATAGAGCCCAATAGCTTGGATTTGTAAGGTGTATTGTAAAATAAAGTGTCCGGCCATTGTTGTATTCCATGAGGAAGATTCTGCTTGTGGATTGAATCAGGGAATGTATACCCTCTTTTAATTAAAAATTGTACCGTTGGGTTTTCATCTTCTTGTCCTTTCGCAATTGAAATTGTGAAAACTATAATCATGCTCAGAAATAATAAACGTTTCATATCTATACTATTTTTATTTTGTGTTATTATTATTTTGTTCTTCTTTTTTCTTGTTTTCTTCTTCTTTTTGTTTTTTCTTAAAATATCCTCTTAAAAGAATATTATGACTAGCGGCATCCATGTTTTTCTTGAATCCATTGGTACCCTCTTTAATATTTATCATTGCCTGGCCTACATTTTTAGCCAAAGAACTATCCATTAATAGTTGCCCTATAGTCCCTTTCCCTTCATGCAGCTTTTTCATTATACCTGAAAGATCTCCTGTCATGTTAGCTAAATTATCGGTAGTTACTTTTACACTCGCCATTATATCCTCTATGTTTATAGGCTGTATAGTTTTAATAATATCATTATTCGTTATTTCAGGCTCACCCGGTTTACCCGGAATGATTGAAACTATTTTGTTTCCCATCAGTCCATCAGATCCAATAACTGCCTTGGCATTCTTTCTAATAAATTTCCTTGTATTATCGTCAATCTGCATATTCACCCATACAGTTGAATCTGTAATTTGTTCAATATCGGATACAATCCCAATATCAATACCGGAATACCGTACATTATTTCCGACTTGCAGCCCATTTATACCCTTAAATATGGCTCTAATTTGAAATGTGCGGCTAAAAAGTTGCTGTTTTTGACCTATGAAGTATATACCCAAAATAAACAGGGCAATACCGCTTGACACAAAGATTCCGAGCCTTATTTTATTTCCTATTTTGTTTTGCATATATTCTTTTTATTTAAAAAATGCTGATATCCATTCGTCATTCGATTCTGATACTTCGTTAAATGTTCCTTCTGCAAAAACCATTCCTTCTTTAATTACTATTATATAGTTAGCCGTAATACGGGCACATTCTTTATCGTGTGTAATTATAATAGAAGCAGCATTGTACTTTTTCTGCACATCTAAAATCAATAAGCTAATTTCTTTTGATGTGATAGGATCTAGTCCGGTTGTAGGTTCATCATAAAGTATTATTTCCGGCTTTAATATTAGGGTACGCGCCAAGCCAACCCGTTTTTTCATTCCTCCCGAAAGTTCTGAAGGCATTTTATCAATAGCTTCCTCTAGCCCAACATTTTTCAGAGCCTCTATCACCAAAGCATCTATTTCTTCTTGAGATTTCGCTTTTGAATCCCGCAGGGAAAATTCAAGATTCTCTCTTACGGTCATTGAATCATATAAAGCAGCGCTTTGAAAGAGAAAGCCTATTTTTTTTCTGAGTGAGTCTAATTCTTCTTCATTTAAGCTGGATATATCTTTTCCAAATAAAATAACTTTTCCATCATCCGGTTCAATTAATCCAACAAGGCATTTTATAAGAACCGACTTACCGCATCCTGATTTTCCGAACACTACAAGGTTCTCGCCTTTTTCTACCTTCAGGTTTATATCTTTCAATACATCATTCTTACCAAATGATTTCTTCAAGTGCCCTATTTCTGCAATCGTTTCCATGTCAATTAAGTTACCAAACTTATAATTTGGACTGCTATCATATCAATAATAAAGATGGATAATAAACCAAAAATAACGGCAGAATTAGCTGCCATTCCAACCCCTTCTGTTCCATTATTTGAATTATACCCCTTGTAGCAACTGATTATTCCAATTGCAAAACCAAAAAAAAATGTTTTAATTACAGAGGGTAGCAAATCGGAGAAGCCGATACTTTGAAACACCTGGATAAAGAACAAAGGAAAGCTTAAATTATCTTTCATATTAACGGCTATATAGGTACTATATAAGGAAACAGTATCGCTTATAACTACCAGCACAGGCAGGGTTATAGTAGCTGCAATAACTCGCGTAACCACTAAATATTTAAATGGGTTTATTCCTGATACTTCCATTGCGTCAATCTGCTCCGTTACTCTCATGGATGCTAATTCTGCACCTATTCTCGATCCTACCTTTCCCGCAAATATTAATGCCGTAATTGCTGGGCCAAGCTCGCGTATAATGGAGACTGTAACCATGGCAGGCAGCCAAGACTGTGCACCAAATTGGGCTAATGTTGGCCTTGACTGAATAGTTAAAACAAGCCCCATTATAAATGCGGTAACAGCTACTAATGGAAATGAATTATATCCTATTGAATAAGACTGCCTTACTACCTCATTAAGTTCATAACGAGGCCTAATTGCTTCCCTAAAAAACCGAAATGTAAATTTTGTTAAAGAACCAATTTCTTCAAAAAAACATTTTACTGATTTTAAATAATCATTTTGTGAATGATTTGCAAAACCATTCTCTGGAACTTTAATAGGGGGAGTAAGATTAATAGACATTTTAATCCAAAGATTGTATTGTTTAATTTATTTTTTTGACCATAATTTCTATTAACTTACTTGTCATAAAACCAATAAGGCCCTTACTACTTGCTTTTTCAAGAGACACTGAATAAAATCGCTTAATGGAATCCTTAAATAGATTAATTGGCTTTAAACTTTCACCCAATATAAAAACCTGTTCCTTAAGCAAAGCCTTTTGAATAGATTGTTCAAATTCCAGCTTCTGAATAGCGTTTTTTAAGTCCTCTGCGGTTTTCAATTCCATATATTCAGTTTAAAACCTTCCTTATAATTAAGTTATTAATAGACTTATTAATAGACGGATGCATATAAATTAAAATAATACTTACAATGCCGTAGAAGGTGGCTAATAATAAAAATCCATAATATTCCTTTCCAAGCAAATAACCAAGCCAAAAGGCGACTCCAATATTTAAGGTTATTATAAAAAGGAAAAGAACAAACATGAACAAAATGCGGGAAATAACCAAAGAAGCTATCTGTGCCATTTTATCTACACTTTTTAGCTTTATTATCTCTAAACTTATTTTGCCATATTCTTCAAGCCTTTCCATAAGCGATAGAACTGGACTTTCCTTAGCTTCCATATTTAATAGCTTTTAAGAAATAGCCGGAGCAAGATTTACTCCGACTATTTTAATTAACATTCTTTATATTAAAACAACTTAAAGCGCTTTGTGTTTCTCTGTCTTGCCTTTAGATTCACCATCAGCCATATATTCTTTTGCCTTCTCCTTCACTGTTTCTACTTCTTCTTTGATTTCCTCAATAAAATCATTGAATTTTTCTTTCATAGAATCGGTTATATCCTCACCTTTTTCCATAAGCCTTCTTCGTGTTCTACTACCTTTATCAGGGGCAAAAAGAACTCCTATGGCACCGCCAACTACAGCCCCAAGTAACAAGGCTCCGATTGTTTTTCCAACATTTGAAGTTTCCATTTTTTTTATTTTTTAGGGTTATTATTAAATTATTCTTTCAACAAATTTAGAGGGTATGCAAATAGACTTCTAAAGTATTCGGCAAACGCTTGGATAGCATTGGTTAACCTCATTATCTGAGGGATAAAGAATTATATACTTTTAATTTTAGCCCTTTCTTTTTCGTACTTTTCCCGGGGAGATTCTATATTTAGTTCATCTATCTTTTGGTATGCTTTTATTAAATAGGTAGGCAGTTCCCCTTTATATTCTATTTTAAAAAATGAAAAGCCATTATAGGGAATAGTACTATTAGGTACTAAAAAGGATATTCTATCAGCAACACCTTGTTCTTTAAAATAGGAAATGAATGTGTTTTCTCTCGATTTGTTTAACAAATAAAGCTGTCTGTTAACAATACTTGTATCAATTAAATTGCTGCATTTGTCTTGGATGGTAAAGACTAGGGAATGCGTAAGATGTTGATTTAAATAGCGTACAAATGAGGAATCTTTTATCGACATTTTATCTACATATTCAGAATCATCTTTATCAAATGATTCTGCTTTTTCCGGATGACGGGATAAGTAATATTTCTTTTTGGCCTCAAAAAATAAAATATATTCTTTTTCTTTTATAGTATACTGTTGAGGAGATATAACAATAGAAGTAGTGGGGTTATTTGCCATAAATTGTGCCATTTTTTCAACGAATCGTTTTTGAATAGACGTCATAGAAGCTTGGTGCATCTCCCATTTAAGGGCAAGCGATTTCTCAATAGCAGTTTCCAATTTTTTCACCTCTATTCGATAGGGCGTTGTTGGAGGCTTTACAAAAATATTGTTGAGTGTATTTACTACAATATCATGTAGATGAAATTTTGGATTCTTAAGATTGCCGGTTATCGGAATTTGATAATCAATAACATTACTTCTTTCACGAATAAAAGCCATAACAAGCCATAGGGGAATCCATTTATTAGCCTTGTTTTTTACTCGCTTCGTTACCCTGGGATCAATTATAAGTAAATGGTTTGTACTTTGAATAGATCCGTTTTGTACATTCCATTTACCATTAGCTTCTAATGTTCCTCTATCTAAGGGAAATGATGTATATGAAATAAGATATGGATTAAACTGCGTTACCGGAATATTTGAGAAACGATAGTTTAAATTGAAAGTTGCACTATCCCTTGGGTTAATGTTTGCAGTTATGAAAAAGTTGCCATAAGGCTCTACGGCCGATGAAAGAGATATGTTTACATTTCCATGACTTTTGTCTATTGAATCTGCTTTTAGGTATAGAGTATTAGCATCTATAGAAAATTTTTCACTAGTAGAGTAGTCGTTAAATTTAATATCGGCACGTTTTACTGCCAGTCTGTTAATTTTATAGATACTTTCAAAGAAATCTTTTGCAACAGTGGCAAAAAAATGAGCTAAAGAAACTATAAGATTAAATTTTGTGTGGGTGGTACTCTCTGTGCTAACCTTATTCCCATTTTCTCCAAACATGGTCTCTATATTATCTAAATGATCATACTTCTCATATTTAAAATAGGGATGTGCAAGGGTTAGTGAGTCAAGGCGATAGAAATGCATTTTTGGGTTTATTTCATCGATCGCTAATACCAGGGTATCAAAGGCAAAATAATCCTCTTTACGAGTCTTTCCAAAATGGAAATTATTAATTGAAATACGGCCTTTTGTATCTATATTCTCACCATCTTTAAAATTGCCAATAGCCTTTATATTGGCATCTAAATAAGCAGAAAAAGTTCCGTAGTTTGTCATGTCCTTTAAATATTGTTCAATAATGCCCAGATTTAATTTTTGTATGACAAAGGCAAAGCGATAATCAGAATTACTTGTATTAATAGTAAAATTACCAGCCACATGGCCGGGACCTATGCCGGGAGAAAACGAAAAGGTTCCGGGAAATGTATCCACATTCCAGCGCTCACCTGTACTTTCAAAATCAAAATCCTTTATAAAATAGTTTACATGCACTAACGTATCATACAAATAAAATGTTCCATCCTTTATTTTTATATTTAGAATATTAAGGTGAAGAGGTTGTTTTGGCTTAGTTGAATTGGACGAGGGCGAAGAAAAATGATCTATTATATCACTGAAATTAAAAATACTTCTTGTTTTCTGGATTGCTATTCCCATTGGTTTATCTAACGTTATACTTGTAATTTCATATTCTTTTGATAGTACCTTACGTAAATTAAAACCAATGCTTAAGCCTTTTGACGAAATGAATATACTATCATTCTTCTCTTCATAAATCCTAAAATTATTAAAATGAACATATCCTGTAAAAGGATTAACATAAGCCCAATCCATTTTAATTTGCCTGCCTGTATATTCAACACTATATTTTTCGATAAGATACTTTGCAACAGGTGAAATAAATAAAACAGCTAGTGTAAATACAAGAATAATGGCGCTACTTATTATGAGCAAAGCCTTCTTAAATTTAGTATCCGCTAATTTCATTTAGCTAATCTATATTCAGTTGGAATATTGGTGTTTAATTTTTCGATAAACAGCAATAAATTATAGCTAAAAAATATTTTCTTATTTGAAACATTGAGTAATGTTAAAAATAATAACTACCATAAATAAAGAATCTAAAAACATAATAATAATCCATACAATACCAATGTATCTGAATGCAGAAAAGAGATGAGCCTAAGTATAAAACACAAGGAAACAACAATGGAGGATTTTAAAGTAATGATTGGAGATGGCTAGGTCACATTACAAAAGAGATATAACATTAAAACAGTAGTTCGAGCGCTAATGGGCTTTATTTTGACATTTTACTTGGCAGGTAATTGCATTATATAGGTGCTTAAATATATGTAGTTAATATACTTTATTAGGTTTTACCGACTGTTTTTTAGCGTTTACATAAAGTTTTAAGTGGTTTATCGAAAAGAATATTGTTTCCGAATATTTGTTTCCTACGTTTGGTTTATGTAAGATTTTAATAGGCTAACCTCCTTTAATTTTTAAATTCACTACTATTTTTTGTTTGAAGTAAAAACCCAATTATTTAACTTATGAAAACTAAAACCTCAAAACCCTCAAAAAATGGTGGAGAAATAACTGATTCAGAATTATTTAGTACACTTCTGAAAGTTAGAAATGGAAATTTCTCCGTTCGATTCCCGGCAGATCAGGTGGGAATAAAAGGTAAAATATGTGATTCCCTCAATGAAATTATTGAGATGAATGAAAGGATGGTAATTGAGTTTGAGAAAGTGGGTAGTAGTATCGGTAAACAAGGGAAGCTTACCCAACGTGTTGAAATTGAAGGGGCAAGAGGGTCATGGGGTTCATGTGTTGATTCCGTGAACACACTTATTTCCGATTTGGTGCATCCCACTATTGAAATTGCACACGTTATTACCTCTGTTGCTTCGGGTAACCTTTCTCAGCAAATGCCGCTTGATATTGAGGGGCACCAATTACAGGGAGAATTTTTACGGATTGCAAAAGAAGTGAATGGGATGGTTAAGCAGCTTAACCTTTTCTCGATGGAGGTGACACGGGTGGCATTGGAAGTAGGAACAGCCGGTAAGTTAGGGGGACAGGCACAGGTTAAAGGTGTTGCGGGTGTTTGGAAAGACTTAACAGATAGTGTAAACCAAATGGCAAGTAACTTGACAGGACAGGTACGTAACATTGCCGATGTAACAACGGCGGTTGCTAAAGGTGACCTTTCTAAAAAAATTACTGTAAACGTTAAAGGAGAAATTTTAGAATTAAAAAACACCATTAATACGATGGTGGATCAGCTTAACTCATTTGCATCGGAAGTAACACGGGTAGCACGGGAAGTAGGAACGGAAGGAAAGCTGGGTGGACAAGCGCAGGTGAAGGGTGTTGGCGGTACGTGGAAAGACTTAACAGATAGTGTGAATCAAATGGCGAGTAACCTCACGGGCCAAGTGCGTAATATTGCCGATGTAACAACTGCAGTTGCTAAAGGTGACCTTTCTAAAAAAATTACGGTGGACGTACGCGGAGAAATATTAGAGTTAAAAAACACTATTAATACGATGGTGGATCAGCTCAATTCATTTGGTTCAGAAGTAACACGGGTAGCCCGGGAAGTAGGTTCAGAAGGAAAATTAGGCGGACAAGCTAAAGTGCGTGGTGTGGGTGGTGTATGGAAAGATTTAACAGATAGTGTGAATCAAATGGCGAGTAACCTCACGGGCCAAGTGCGTAATATTGCTGAGGTGACTACTGCTGTTGCTAAAGGCGACCTTTCTAAAAAAATTACAGTTAACGTTGAAGGCGAAATTTTAGAATTAAAGAACACTATTAATACGATGGTGGATCAGCTTAACTCATTTGGGGCTGAGGTTACACGGGTAGCACGGGAAGTAGGTTCAGAAGGAAAATTAGGCGGACAAGCAAAAGTAAAAGGTGTGGGTGGTACATGGAAAGATTTAACAGATAGTGTGAATCAAATGGCGGGCAACCTTACCGCTCAGGTGCGTAACATTGCCGAGGTGACTACAGCGGTTGCAAATGGTGACCTTTCTAAAAAGATTACCGTTAATGTGGAAGGTGAAATATTGGAATTAAAAAAGACCATTAACACGATGGTGGATCAGCTTAACTCTTTCTCCTCTGAGGTTACACGGGTAGCACGGGAAGTAGGTACGGAAGGAAAACTTGGCGGACAAGCACAGGTGAAGGGTGTTGGTGGTACATGGAAGGATTTAACAGATAGTGTGAACCAAATGGCAAGTAACCTGACAGGTCAGGTGCGTAACATTGCCGAGGTGACTACGGCGGTTGCTAAAGGCGATTTATCAAGACAAATTACAGTGGACGTTAAAGGAGAAATATTGGAGCTTAAAAAAACCATTAATACGATGGTGGATCAGCTCAACTCTTTCTCTTCAGAGGTAACACGGGTAGCACGGGAAGTAGGTACGGAAGGAAAACTTGGCGGACAAGCACAGGTGAAGGGTGTTGGTGGTACATGGAAAGATTTGACAGATAGTGTGAACCAAATGGCAAGTAACCTGACAGGTCAGGTGCGTAACATTGCCGATGTAACCACAGCGGTTGCTAAAGGTGACCTTTCTAAAAAGATTACAGTGGACGTTAAAGGAGAAATATTGGAATTAAAGATTACCATTAATACGATGGTGGATCAGCTTAACTCATTTGCATCTGAAGTAACGCGGGTAGCAAGGGAAGTAGGTACAGAAGGTAAGCTGGGCGGACAAGCGCAGGTGAAGGGTGTTGGTGGTACATGGAAAGATTTAACTGATAGTGTGAATCAGATGGCAGGTAACCTTACTGCACAGGTGCGTAACATCGCCGATGTGGCTATTGCCGTGGCAAATGGAGATATGTCTAAAAAAATTACTGTGGACGTACGCGGAGAAATATTACAGCTTAAAGAAACTTTAAATACGATGGTGGATCAGCTTAGGGCTTTCGCATCGGAGGTAACACGGGTTGCGCGTGAGGTAGGTACGGAAGGAAAATTGGGCGGACAAGCTAACGTACCAGGTGTAGCAGGTACGTGGAAAGATTTAACAGATAGTGTGAACCAAATGGCGGGTAACCTTACTGCGCAGGTGCGTAACATTGCCGATGTAACGATTGCTGTGGCAAATGGAGATATGTCCAAAAAGATTACTGTGGACGTACGCGGAGAAATATTGCAGCTTAAAGAAACTATTAACACGATGGTGGATCAGCTTAGGGCCTTCGCATCAGAGGTAACACGGGTTGCGCGTGAGGTAGGTACTGACGGAAAATTAGGTGGTCAGGCTTTCGTGCCCGGTGTCGGTGGTACATGGAAAGATTTAACAGATAGTGTGAACCAAATGGCTAGTAACCTGACAGGCCAGGTGCGTAATATTGCGGAGGTAACAAAAGCTGTGGCAAGTGGTGACCTTTCAAAACTTATTACGGTGGACGTTAAGGGTGAAATATTTGGATTGAAAAACACCATTAATACGATGGTGGAGCAGCTTAATTCATTCGCATCTGAAGTAACACGGGTAGCACGGGAAGTAGGAACGGAAGGAAAACTCGGCGGACAAGCACAGGTGAAGGGTGTTGCAGGAACATGGAAAGATTTGACAGATAGTGTAAACTTAATGGCATCAAACCTTACAGAGCAAGTGCGGGGTATTGCAAAAGTTGTGACCTCGGTGGCGAAAGGTAATCTAAGGCAGAAACTATCCATCGATGCTAAGGGTGAGGTTGCTCAGTTAACAGATACAATAAATGAGATGATAGATACACTTGCTATCTTCTCCGATCAGGTTACAACAGTGGCACGTGAAGTGGGTGCAGAAGGAAAACTGGGCGGACAGGCAAACGTGCCGGGAGCTTCAGGAACGTGGAAAAACCTTACTGAAAACGTTAACCAGCTTGCGGCAAACTTAACTACACAAGTGCGTGCAATTTCTGAGGTGGCATCGGCGGTAACAAAAGGTGACCTTACGCGAACCATTGGTGTGGAAGCAAAAGGTGAGGTGGAAGCTTTGAAGGATACAATCAACCAGATGATATCAAACCTGAAAGCTACTACCTTGAGAAACCAGGAGCAAGACTGGCTCAAATCAAACCTTGCCAAGTTTACACAGATGTTACAAGGTCAAAAGGAATTAAATTCGGTTACTAAGCGGATTCTTTCTGAGTTGGCTCAGGTAGTAAATGCCCAACACGGACTATTCTATATAATGGAACAAAAAGAAGATATTCTCGATTCTAAACTCAAACTTATTGCAGCATACGCATTCAGAAAAAGAAAAGATGTTGCCAATGAATTTGCAATGGGTGAAGGTTTAGTAGGGCAATGCGCATTGGAAAAAGAAAGAATATTACTTACCAATGTCCCGAGTGATTATATTCAAATAGGCTCCGGGCTTGGAGAGGCAACACCGGTTAATATTCTTGTACTACCGGTTCTATTTGAAGGAAATTTAAAAGCTGTTATAGAATTGGCTTCATTCGATTCATTCAGCCAAACGCACCAAGACTTTTTGGAAGGGCTAACAGAAAGTATAGGTATTGTGTTAAATACTATTGAAACCAACTCAAGAACAGAAGATTTGTTAGCACAATCTCAATCACTGGCAGGTGAACTTAAGAGCCAACAGGAAGTTTTACGTAAAACAAATGAAGAGCTAGAGGATAAAGCTGTATTACTTGCAAAACAAAAAGAAGAGGTTGAACAAAAGAATGGCGAGGTGGAAGTAGCACGGAAATCTTTGGAAGAAAAGGCAGAACAGTTAACCCTTACTTCAAAATATAAGTCAGAATTTCTTGCCAATATGTCTCATGAATTGAGGACACCATTAAATAGTTTGCAAATTTTGGCACACGAACTTATTGAAAATCGCGAGGGCAATCTGACAGAACAGCAGATAGAATTTGCTAAAACCATAAATGCCTGTGGCGATGACCTTATTCAATTGATTAATGATATTCTCGATCTTTCTAAAATTGAATCGGGATATATTTCAGTTGAAACACTGCCGGTCAGCTTTATTGATATTACCCGGTTTGTGGAATCAACATTCAGACATATTTCTGAAGCAAAGAATCTTAAATTTAATATAGAGATAGATGAAAATTTACCGGAGTTCGTCGAAACAGACCCACACAGATTAAATCAAATTCTTAAGAATTTATTATCCAATGCGTTTAAGTTTACAGAAAAAGGTAGTGTTGAACTCAAGATATATAAAGCGCCTAAAAACTGGAAAACGAAAAACACGGAACTGGATATAGCAAAAACAGTAGTTGCTTTTGAAATTAAAGATAGCGGAATCGGCATATCAAGAGATAAGCAAGGCATAATATTTGAAGCATTTCAACAGGCAGAAGGCTCTACCAGTAGAAAATATGGAGGAACAGGGCTTGGACTTTCTATCAGCCGCGGGCTCTCAGACTTATTGGGCGGTGTAATTGAATTGGAAAGCGAATTTGGCGAAGGAAGCAAGTTTACATTATTCCTGCCAATAAGTATCTCCCATCAAAATATTGAAAACAAGCAACTACTTGAAAAAACAAACGGCGTAAGCAAGCAAAAACAAGTGCCTGCTATTGCTCATGGTGCTTTTATGTTTGATGAAATCGGAGATGACAGGCAAAATATAAATTCAGATGATAAGCTTCTATTGATGATAGAAGACGATTTAAGATTTGCAAAAATAATGCTTGGAAAAGCCCATGAATATGGAATTAAGCTCATTCTTGTTACTAAATGCAATGAGGTCCTTGATTACTTAGCCCAACATACCCCCACTGCCATATCACTTGATATAAATATGCCGGATATGAATGGTTGGAAGGTATTAGACAGGTTGAAAAATGATTTAAACTTCAGGCATATCCCCGTATATGTAATATCAGGCGAAGAAGATAGGGAGGTCGGGTTAAAGCGTGGTGCAAGAAATTGTCTGCAAAAACCTTTAAAAGAAAATGCGGTAAAAAATCTTTTTGAAGACATCTTATATCTTAGTAATAAGAAGGTAAAAGATATGCTTATTGTTGAAAATGATGAAAAAGATTCTTCTGCAATTACAAAAATTATTAATGGAAACGACGTAAATATAGTTACCGCAAAAACAGCGAAAGAAGCTCTGGCACTTATGAGTGAAAGGCGGTTCGACTGCCTGGTATTGGATCCGGCGTTACCTGACTCTTCAGGATTTGATATTCTTAAAACATTGGATAAGGAAAAGGATGTATCTCCTACCTCAGTCGTTATAAGATATTCAAAAGATTTAACGAAAAGAGAAGAATCTCAGATAAAGCGATTTGCAAAAGTAATTGTTCCAAAAGAAAAGAATTCATTAGAACAATTGGCAGATCAAACAGCATTATTTATGCACAGGACATACAACAATATGCCTGAATTAACAAGGCAGGCTATTGATTATTACAGGCATTCAGATGATATGCTAAAAGGTAAAAAAGTGTTGATAGTAGATGATGATGTTCGTAATTTATTTGCCTTAACCACTGCATTAGAAAGGTTTAAAATTGATGTTTTAAATGCAGAAAGTGGACAGGAAGCTATTTCCATAATTGAAAAGAATAAGGATATAGATATTGTACTTATGGATATAATGATGCCCGAAATGGATGGGTATGAAACCATGAAGCAAATTAGAAAAGACAAAAAGAATGATGATATATCTATGATTGCTGTTACCGCTAAAGCTATGAAAGGAGACAGGCAAAAGTGCATAGAATCAGGGGCATCAGATTATATTACAAAACCTGTTAACGTAGAACAATTGCTTACACTTATACGTGTTTGGGTTAAATAAGGCTTATTTAATAGATATGTATAAGGAAGCCTTACATTATGAGTGCGGAACAAGCTGTTAAGATATTATTGGTAGATGATAGAAAAGAAGACCTTCTGTCCATGGAGGTGCTTTTATCAAATCCAAATTATATATTTTATAAGGCAAATTCAGGCAGGGAAGCATTAAGGATATTGCTGAAGGATGCTGATTTTGCTATAATCCTCATAGATGTACAGATGCCTCAATTGAACGGGTATGAAACTACGGCACTTATACGTGAAAGTGAAAAACTTAAATCTATCCCGATAATTTTTCTGACAGCAAACAACGATAAGCCAAATCACGTTTTTGCAGGATATCAGACCGGGGCAGTAGATTATATGATAAAACCCGTAGTGCCGGAAATACTAAGAGCAAAAGTAGTTGTGTTTGCCGACTTATATAGAAAGACTAAAGAGTTATTTATTCAAAGGCAAAAATTATTGGTGCTTAATAAAGAATTAGAAGAACGCTCAGAAGAGCTTGCCAGAAGCAATAGCGATCTTGAGAAATTTGCCTATGTAGCATCCCACGATATGCAGGAACCGTTGAGAACTATAGTCAGTTATATAGAATTAATTCAGAAAAAAATTAGCGGTTCTGTTGATGAAGAAATGAAACAATATATGGATTTTGTAGTACATGCCGGGTATAGAATGCGCGAACTTATAACCGGGTTGCTGGAATATTCTAAGGTAGACAAAGAGCAAAAACCTTTTGAAAAGGTTAGTTGCGAAGATGTATTAAAAGAAGTCATTGAGAACCTGCATAGCAGTATTGATGATAATAATGTAACTATTATTTCAGATGTTTTACCGGAAATTAATGCCAACCATATAAGAATGGTCCAATTATTCCAAAATCTGATAAGTAATGCTATTAAATTTAAAGGGGATAATAAGCCTCAAGTGAAAATTTCCTGCAAAAAAAGAGAAGGCTATTATCTTTTTTCCATAGAAGATAACGGAATTGGTATCAATCCGGATTATAAGGATAAAATATTTGAAATATTCAGGCGCTTGTACCCAATAGGAAAATATTTGGGCTCAGGAATTGGTTTGGCTATTAGCAAAAAAATTGTTGAAAGCTATAAAGGGAAAATTTGGGTAGAATCAAAACCCGGCAAAGGAAGTACATTTTATTTTACTATCCCGGATGGCGCTATGGCTTTTTCTGAAGAAAATATAAATAACCCTATAACTCCTAAATTATGAATTGCATTATTATTGACGACGACAACGCTTCTATTAGCGTATTTAAACAAATGGCAAAGCAAGTAGAGCAACTTACTATAATCCAATCTTGCTCAAATCCGGTTGAGGCTATCAATATCTTAAATAAGGAAAAAATTGACGTAATTTTCCTTGATATAGAAATGCCTGAAATGAGTGGTATGGACTTCCTTAGGTTGGTAGATAACAGGCCACCTGTAATATTAACTACCTCGCATAAAGAGTATGCGCTTTACGCATACGAACTTAATGTGCTTGATTATCTTATAAAACCAATAACACTGCCTCGTTTACTTAAAGCTTTGTGGAAAGTAAAAAAATCTTCTGATTTTAAAGACCAGATAATTACAAGCCGGGACTATTTTTTTGTTAAAAAGAATTCTGCTCTTACGAAAGTCCCTGTCAATGATATTTTATGGATAGAGGCTCTTGGCGATTATATAACCATTCACACGAAAGAGCAGCGGTTTGTTTTGCATTTAACACTTAAATCTATAGAGGATAAACTACCACCCGATAAATTTGTGCGTGTACATCGTTCGTATATTGTTCAAATTGATAATGTAAGGAGAATAGAAGACACCACCATTTATATAAATCACGAGCCAATCCCTATTGGCGCTGTATATAAAGATAAGTTTATTAAGCGGCTAAATCCTCTGTATTAGTCTGCATTTTTTTGCATTAAAGTATTGATTAAACATTTTGGTCGAAAAAAATATACATTTTACTTATTCTAATATAATTTAGTGATTGCGAATGAATAAGATTTGTATCCAAAATATACCCTAAATACAATACCATGAACACACTTGCCGGTACAATAACAACTGTTGAAAAAGAATTACTTGACAGAACACACTTTCCACAACAAGAAGTGTTAATAGGCAATGAACAAATAAATCGCAGAAATTACGAAGCGCAGAGAGCAATGAAGCTTGGAAATTCCTTTAAAGACAAAGTAAAAATAGTTTTTGAGGATGATGAAGGGATAAAAATAGTGGAGACTACAGTATGGGGAATGACTGACAATTATCTGATGTTAAAAAGAGGCACAACACTTCCACTATGTCGCATCCATGAGATAATCATATAAACATATTCTGCCAATTGTAACTATGAATATCCTTAAAAAACTTCTTCCTTAAAGCTTTATGAAAATATAAAAGAGCAAATACAAGAAAAAGGTCTAATCGTGTCCATACTATTTATATTCCATTTATTCATTAGTATTTTACAATTTTAAAAGCCCCACAATATGCAGGGCTTTTTATGTTTTCAACCATCCTATTTGACGGCTATTACCAAATATTTGTTTTCTCTCCAAAAGGAGACTTCATTGGTAATCCATAAAGAATCTGCCATTCCATCTCCGGTGATTTTATATGAATCTGTAGGATGGTTAGAAATCAGTTTTTTAAATTTGGCATTAAGCGGAATAACCTGCAATTGCGTTAAATCCGTTTTAGTGAAATAGGTGATATTAAAATCGGGCTTTACCTGAGAGTTCCTTCCAATAGCTATAAACCCACCTGTTTTATCTATTACATTATTATCTTTCAATTCTTTCATTGTACCTATGGCATAATAAACAGTATTGATGTTATTGGCCATAACTTCAATACGTGCATTTTGATTTTGCAATTCTACAATACTGTCATTAAATTGCTCAGTTATTTGTTTATAGGAATCATTGATCCTTGCGAGGTTGCCTTGCAACACCCCAATTTCAGTGTCTTGTTGTGCAATTTGAGTGGTCATGCGTGCAACCATGCTTTCCATTTCACTATTACGCTTATACAGATTTTTTACTCTTACATGTAAAGATGTAATTTGTTTATTGCTTGAGATAATAAGGCTGTCGAGCATTTTTACATCCGCAACGGTACTATTACCATTACCGGCTTCACTTCCTTGTAAAGAAAGTATTTTTTCTCTTCTTTTGATTTCATCAATATTGTTTTGTATGGCATTTAAATTTTGTATATATCCTTTTATGGTGGAATCATCAGCTATGGTTTGTGCCATTAGCAAGGAATCATGTTGATGCAATGTTTTGTATTGTTGAACAAGCTGATTGTTGTTACATGAGCATAATACCATAGCATATACTAATAGGGGGATTGCTATTTTTATTAATTTACGTGTTTTCATTGTTTAAAGTTTAAAAATTGATTTGTGGGGCAAGTTAATATGGCCTCTGCTTATCTGTGAAATAAATTCGTTGAATGGTATAAAGTATAGCTTGAATACTTTGATTAAAAAGGCAAAATAATATATGTTCAATTATATTGAATTTTCAATTCAATATGTGTTTAACTATAAATAAAATAACTTAAACACATGAAAATTTATGTTTGCCGAAAAATTTAAAATAAAAAAGTATAATGACTATACATTTGTACATGAATAATTAAAACAAACTGGTTATGAAAAGTTATATTATATTCTTATTTGGGCTACTACTCTTCTTTAGTGCTTGCGTTCCCCAAAGAAAATTACTAAGCGAACAAAAACGAGTACATGAACTGCAAAGGGATAGTGCGAATACACACACACAATTATATAATTGCAATACAACTGTAGCTTCCTTAGAAAACGATACTGCTAATTTAGATAAATCCATGAAAGATTTTTTGGCTAGTTATCAATCTAATATGGCAAACTCTAATATAACAATCCAGGAACTGGCACAACGCTTGAAAAATTTAGAGACACTTATTCAGTCTCAGAAAACGGTAATGAATAAATTGAAGAAAACGGTTGCAGATGCCTTAATGAATTTCAAACCGGATGAATTAAGTGTTTATTTAAAAGATGGAAAACTGTATGTCTCTCTCCAGGAGAAGTTATTATTTGCCTCTGGTAGCGCAGTGGTTGACCCTAAAGGAAAAGAAGCTTTACAAACTCTGGCAGCAGTTCTTATTAATACCCCCAATATTACAATTGATGTGGAAGGACATACAGATACTGTTCCTATAATCGGAAAATATGAAGATAACTGGGCTCTTAGTACAGCTCGCGCTACCGCAATTGTTCGCATTCTCACCAAAGACTATGGGGTAGACCCCCATACTGTTATTGCTTCAGGCAGATCTAAATATTATCCTGTAGCTGATAATGGAACTACTGAAGGAAGAGCTAAAAACCGTAGAACTGAAATTATTCTGACACCTGATTTAACAGAACTTTTCAAATTGCTTAATCAATAATAAATCATCAACATTTCTCGCAAATACATAAACACCATGAAAAAACTATCTTTATTTATTTGCATAGGCACAATTTTAAGCATATTGATTTCATCGTGCAGTTCCGCCTGTAGTTAAAAGGCATTACACAATGGCATCAGGAATATAGTTGTTCCTAATTTCAAAGGAATGCAGGCTAACCCAATTTCTAAACTAAACTATAAGCAATTGGTTGACCCGAAAATCAATATTATCAAAAGTTCTTCACCGCCAATAACTCTCGAAAACAGGAAAACATTGTCATGCCAATGAGTATGACGACTCCGATTTAGGGGCTGCATTAAGCCTATTGTGGATAGTTATTGTAATAGTTTTGATATTGTGGTTAATTGGTATATTAGCAGGCGGGTTTGGCTTAGGTGGATTTATTAATCTATTGCTTGTAATAGCACTAATCTTATTAATTCTATGGTTGCTAAGAATTTGGTAAAACGTTTACTAAGCCCGTTGTACTCCGTAACTATCCTCATTGAATTACTAAATATCACATTTGGATTAGGGTACCTAGCTTTGAGTGCAAATAATTTACCACATTAAAGATACTATAACCTAAAGAAGGTATAGCTATTTCAGTTAAATCTGTTCACTTTATCCCTCCGAAAAGCCTGTCAATAAAGGGCTGTGTAAGGTGTGCACTTTGGGTGTGCGATTTTGTTCTGTTTTGCACGATTTTGCTTACTTTTGTATTGAAATACTTGGTAGTGTAGGGTGTGCGTAGTGCTTAAAATCCTGTGTTCATTGCGAACGTGCGGGTTCAAGTCCCGCCAGGTACTTTGGTAATCAATAATTTACAAGCAAAACTCCGAATGGAGGCACCCTCGCCAATATAACAGATATGTAATATTAGAGTGTACTATTTTTCAATTGGGCACTAAGTAATATTAAAAAGATTTTATTTATATATAGAAATTCGATCAACCAAGTGCGAACTCATCACCAAACTTTTGACTATTAATCCAAAAGATAAAAAATTAATTTTTCCCAACCTTTGCCTGCTCAGTAAGCGAATTGTTATTCTGAATTTGCTTCATCATCTCTTTAAGCGAAGCTATGTCAGCTTCATCTTTTGTTCGTATTTGCGCATTATCTTGTTGAACTTGTCTCATTGTAGTTATAACACCTTCAAGGCTGTCTAGTTTATTAGTAAGGCTTGTATTCTGTTCATTCAACTCTTGTACCGACTTTACCAAGGGCACTACAAAAGTAGTATACCCCAAACTATACAACCCATCAGGTGTTTTAGGCTTATTAAGTCCGGAGAAATTATATCCGCATGCTTGGGCCGCTGAATCTACTTGCTGGGCTATAAAGCCACTTTGAAGTATCTTTTCTACATCATATTTACCTTGCCAGTCTTTATCGTCTTTTACCCCCAGCATCTTATTCTCTCTATGTAAGTTGATATGATAGGTAACAGGATGTAGTTTGGTGATAAAATTCAAGCCCGGAACATTTTCTTGTATACTGTCTTTAATGCGCCTGTCGCTATATGTAGTGAGTCCCGGCGAGGCTCCCAACGCATAAATTATGGAAGTAGAACCATTGCCAAGATAAATAGAATTACTTGCTACTGTAGCTGATGCCGAGCCTGATTGATAACCCAGGCAACTCGTATTACTTAATGTTTTCCATGCATTTGTTGCCCCTCCCGATTGATAACCTACAAAAGTATTATTGTTACCGGTTGTATTCTGGTATCCAGCACTGTCACCTATAAATACATTATGACTCCCTGTGGTATTATAGCCGGCATTATCTCCCACAGCAGTATTGCTGCTGGCGGTTACATTTGCCTGAAGCGCATTGTATCCGATGGCAGAATTATTAGTGCCGGTAGTGTTAGCAGAAAGTGCCTGATTACCCAACGCTACATTATTTACTCCTATGGTATTCAATGCTCCGGCCTGATAGCCTATGAAAGTACTTCCAGATACTGCGCCTTGATGTTGTCCCGCACTATCGCCTATAAATACATTCTGACTGCCCTTATTTTGTTCACCTGCTTCAAATCCAATAATAGTATTACTGCCGCCCGCAATATTTACAGCCATTGCTGAATACCCTATGGCAACATTATTACTTCCGGTAGCGTTACTATTAAGCGGTTGTACACCAATAGCAATATTAAAGCTTCCGGTAGTGTTTGTAGTAAGCGCCTGATAACCCATAACAGTATTATACTGCCCAGTGCTTCCGGCAGATCCTGTAAGCGCTTGACTTCCAACAGCAGTGTTTTGAGTCCCAATTACATTTTCAAGAGCTTCATATCCTATGGCGGTATTCTCGCTTTTGTTTGTATTAGTAGAAAATGCCTGATCACCGACAGCCACATTATGAAACCCGCTGGTGTTAAGCGCTCCTGCCTGATAACCTACAAATGTTCCTCCCGATGCTGAAGTATTTTTATATCCGGCGCTGTCGCCTACAAATGTATTAGCATCTCCATTGTTATTATATCCTGCCAAATATCCTACGGCAGTGCTGCTGCTGGCATTTATATTAGATGCAAGAGCCTCATATCCGACAGCCGTATTATTACTTCCGGTTTGGTCAATATTAAGTGCCCCTTCTCCTATTGCTGTATTTAGGCTTCCACTGTTGCTGATACTCATAGCATCATCTCCTATAGCAGTATTGCCACTTCCACTGTTATTGAAATAAAGAGCGTTCACTCCAATTGCCGTATTGCTAAATCCACTGTTATTAAAGTAAAGGGACTGATAGCCTAGAGCGGTATTGGAGCTTCCGTTGGGAGTAGCAATAACTCCTGTACCCACATTAGTATATAGTGCCTGATACCCAACGGCAGTGTTATAGAATCCTCCGGTATTAGAAAAAAGCGCCTGATAACCCAAAGCAGTATTATCTTGTGAAGGAATACCGGGACATGCGGCGCATCTGTTATTATAAAGCGCCTGATAACCCACTCCTGTTTCGCCGGCTGCAGTTGTAGAGAGAGCTCCTGCCTGATAACCTACCAATGTAACTCCTGTTGCAGAAGTAACGCTAAATCCGGCGCTATCGCCTATAAACACTCCGTCGTCTGCCGTGTTATAATACCCTGCTTCGTAACCTAATGCCGTGCTACTGCTGCCTTTTGTGTTGTAAAAAAGCGCATAATACCCGGTGGCGGTATTATTGCTTCCGCTAAGGTTATGCGTAAGAGGTTCAAATCCTGTGGCAGTATTGTTATTACCGGTTTGATTACCATTCATTGCATCCGTTCCTATGGCGGTATTAAAGCTGCCGAAGGTGGTGTTCCCAAGAGACCATGCTCCTATGGCGGTATTATTGGCTCCGGTAGTGTTAACAAGAAGTGCTTGCATGCCTACTGCCACATTACTTGCCCCATTGGTATTGGCTGCTCCCGCCTGATAGCCTACAAATGTACTTCCTGATGCGTTGGTATTACTCGCCCCTGCGCTATCACCTATAAACACTCCGTAATCGCCATTGGTGTTATTGGCCCCTGCATTAGTTCCTATAGCAGTGTTGCTACTGGCAGTCTGCTCGAGCGGGAGTGTAGTCACTCCTATTGCAATATTGTTACTTCCAGTAACATTGTTTTCAAGTGCGGTAAATCCCATGGCTATATTACTGTTTCCGGTGAGATTTTCTTCAAGTGCGGCCTCTCCAGTAGCTGTATTAATGACTCCTCCGGTATTTTTGTAAAGGGCTGATGAGCCTATAGCCGTATTCCCCCCTCCTATGTTATAATAAAGCGCATTAAAACCAACAGCCGTATTATCGGTTGCATTAATGTTGGTATAAAGCGCCTGTGCTCCAATGGCTGTATTATCGGCTCCCTTGCTGGAAGTAAGAGCCTGATAGCCGACAGCGGTACTTCCGAGCGCCAGTTTATTGGCTGCAAGAGCCTGATAGCCGACAGCCGTGTTTTTAGCTCCACTGGTATTACTAAATCCTGCACTGTCACCTATAAAAGTATTTGCATCTCCATTATTATTGTATCCTGCCAAATATCCTACGGCAGTGCTGCTGCTACCAGTACCGGCACCGGTATTGAAAAGCGCATTCACCCCTACGGCGGTATTGTTGATTCCGTTATTAATGTCTGAAAGCGCCTGATAGCCGAAAGCAGTATTACTGTTTCCGGTGGCAAAATAAAGTGCATCTGCTCCTACGGCAGTATTGTAGTTCCCGTTTTGATTGGTAGTAAGCACGTGGTCTCCCATGGCAGTGTTATACAGTCCACCGGTATTAGAGGAAAGCGCCCAAAATCCCATGGCATTATTTTGGGAGCCGGTATTGTGCTCAAGCGCAGCAGACCCAATAGCGTTATTATCGTTTCCGGTACCATTAGCCTCAAGCGCATTATATCCTACAGCTGTATTATCAAATCCGCCAGTATTGGCAGAAAGCGCATTATATCCTACAGCTGTATTATTCCCAGTAACGCCGGTGGCACCGGCGGGATTCCCGGCAGAATAACCCAAAAATGTATTATCGAAACCTGTATAGTCAATCCAACCTGCTTCAGTTCCATCCACCTCAAATTCAAGTGGGAAACCATTATTAGTGCCCAAATAATCTCCTGAAGCAATATTATTTCCGGTAAGCAGCCAACCGCTTCCTCCTCCCCCGTTTGCAGCCCATTGAGGCGCAGCACCGGGACCTTGAGATATCAACACTTGACCAACTGCTCCGGGATTGTAGTTTAATGCGTAATAGGGTTCTAAGGCTCCTGCAAACTTCACAGCTATTGGAGCATGAGTTCCACTGTCTCCTATGTACACTTGATTTGACAGGGATTTATTCGAATAGCCTGAACCATAACCTATATATGTATTGTATTTTCCTGATGTATTATTATATCCCGCACTATCACCTACAAATACATTCGCATCGCCGGCATTATCATTACCTGCCTCATAACCAATAGCTGTGTTGCTGCTGCTTTTAGTATTATTCCAAAGTGATTGGTACCCCACAGCCGTATTATCTATCCCTATAGTATTATTATCAAGCGCCTGATAGCCAATAGCGGTGAGTTCTGAGCCGGTAGTAGTATTATTAAGCGCCAACATTCCCGTAGCCGTATTGTAGTTACCAAGGGTATTATTAGTAAGTGCACTAAAACCAACAGCAGTATTATAGTCTCCTGTTGTATTTGCATAAAGAGCCGATCCTCCAATGGCGGTATTATCAATCGCACTAGTATTGGAATAAAGTGCCTGGTATCCAACAGCGGTGAGTATTGCACCGTCAGTGTTGGAATAAAGCGCTTCAGTTCCAATGGCAGTATTTTGCCATCCGGTGCTATTAGTGCGCATAGCCCATTCTCCTATTGCCGTATTATTATTACCCCCATTGGCTGCTCCATTTGGTTGATTCAAAAACAAAGCAGAATTACCAATAGCAATATTACCGGCGGTAGCAGTAGCAATGGATTGAATATATAAAGCGCTGTCGCCAATGGCTATATTGCCATTATCCGTTACGTTTGATTGAAGCGCCTGCACCCCGATTGCAATATTTTCTGCGCCGGTAGTATTGCCCGAAAGAGCCTGATTACCGACAGCTACGTTATTAGCGCCGGTAGTATTGACTGCTCCTGCCTGATAGCCTACAAATGTTTCTCCCAATGCCGAAGTATTTTTTGATCCTGCACTGTCACCTATAAAAGTATTCTCATCAGCGGTGTTATTACGGCCGGCATCAAAGCCTAAAGCGGTGTTACCAAAGGCGGTCTGACTTGTAAAAAGAGAATAATTACCAACAGCGGTATTATTAATACCGATAGAATTAAAAAGAAGAGTGGAAGAGCCAATAGCAATATTATTGCTTCCCGTGCTATTTATTCCAAGTGCAAAAGACCCGACAGCCGTATTATTGGGACCTGTATTATTGCCAAGCGCAGAAACTCCCACGGCGGTATTGTCAATGCCATTTGCTCCTACGTTAGAATTAAGGGCGGCATATCCTACTGCAGTATTATATCCTGCAGTAGTGTTTTTATACCCCGCACTGTCGCCTATAAATACATTTTCTTCACCGGTGGTGTTACTGGAACCGGCATCAAAGCCGAGAGCTGTATTACTAATTCCCTTGGTGTTAGATGAAAGAGTGTTTGCACCAACAGCAGTATTGTCCACTCCGGTACTGACAGTAAGCGCTTGATATCCGACCGCGGTACTGCCGGATTTGGTTGTATTGGCAGAAAGCGCTTGGAAACCAAGAGCAGTAATATATTTTCCGGTAGAATTGAGGTATCCCGCACTATCGCCTACAAATACATTCCAATCGACAGTATTATTAAATCCTGCATCAAATCCTATGGCAGTATTACTGCTGCCTGCTGTATTCCAATTAGAGGCACCGGCTCCTATAGCCGTATTGCTTTGTCCGGTTAAGTTTAATTCACCAGTACCGTATCCCATGGCAGTGTTGTAGCTTCCTTTGGTATTTTGGTAGAGCGAAGAATATCCAACAGCAGTATTGCTGCTTCCCGTGGTGTTGTAATAAAGCGCAGCCATTGCAATAGCGGTGTTCTGATTTCCGAAGGAATTGCTATAAAGAGCGCCATTCCCCATAGCGGTATTAAACCCTCCTATGCTGTTGGAATAAAGCACTTCAAAGCCGACTCCGGTATTGCCGTCGCCGGTAGTGTTGGAGCGCATAGCCCATTCTCCTATGGCAACATTATTATTGCCACTGTATGTTGTTCCGGTAGGTGCGTTAAGAAAAAGAGCAGAATTACCAATGGCAACATTGCCACTGGTAAAAGCGGTAGTATAGTTATTACTATATAACGCACTATCTCCTATGGCGGTATTACCGCTTAGTATTGTATTGGCTTTAAGCGCCTGATTACCGAGGGCGGTGTTTTCTACTCCTGTAGTATTACCGCCCCCCGCCTGGTAACCAACAAATGTTTCTCCTGCTGCCGTTGTATTTTTATATCCCGCGCTATCGCCTACAAATACATTATAATCCCCGGTATTGTTATTTGCTCCCGCATTAGTACCAATAGCAGTATTGCTGCTTGCAGTCTGCTCAAGGGGAAGTGCATTTTCACCAACAGCAGTATTATTGCTTCCGTTGGTATTATTTATCATCGTCGCATATCCCATTCCGGTATTGTTGTTTCCTATAGTATTGTCTTCCATTGCGCCACCTCCGTTGGCAGTATTTTGTTGTCCATTGGTATTATCAAAAAGCGCGGAAAATCCGGTAGCGGTATTGTCTGATCCTCCATTGGAATAAAGCGCATCATAACCGAGGGCGGTATTATCGCTTCCATTAACGTTTAAATAAAGAGCCTGCGATCCAACAGCAGTATTCTGGGTTTGTTTGTTTGAATAAAGCGCCTTATAACCGACGGCAGTATTTTGCGCTGTATTTTTATTGGCAGCAAGAGCTTCAAATCCGAGGGCGGTATTTTGCAGTCCTGTGGTATTATTAACTCCTGCACTGTCACCTACAAATACATTGGCATCGGCGAGGTTGCTTGCTCCTGCATAAAATCCTATGGCAATATTGCCGCTGCCGGTTGTATTCGATCCAAGCGCCTCTATTCCTATGGCGGTATTGGACATTCCGCTAGTGTTTGAAGTAAGCGCATTAACTCCGGTGGCGGTATTCTGGTATCCGCCTTTATTAGATTCAAGTGCCTGATAGCCGATAGCGGTATTTGTCCCTCCGCTTAAATTAGCAACAAGCGCCTGATAGCCAACAGCGGTATTGTATTGTCCATTGGTAGTAGACAAAAGCGCCTGAGAGCCGATGGCGGTATTATATATTCCGCTCGCATTAGCAGCAAGCGCCTTATACCCGATGGCAGTATTGTCATTGCCTGCCGCAGTACTGCTGTCGCCTGCTTCATACCCATAAGAAGTATTATTGCTTGTTTTATCAATTAATCCCGAAGATTTACCATATATTTTAAAAACAAGGTCTTGAGCATCATTGGTACCTAAATAATTGGTAAACGCAGTTGTACCTGAATTGCCTAAAAGCAACCAATTAATTCCCGTGGCACTGCTTGGAGTTAACCATTGTGGTGAGACTCCTGCACCTTGAGAAGTCAATACTTGCCCCACTGTTCCCGCATTGTAATTTAATGCGTAATAAGGTTCTATAGCCCCCGCAAACTTTATGGCTGTTGAAGCATGAGTTCCACTATCCCCTATATATACTTGATTGGATAGGGATTTATTGGAATAGCCTGAACCATAACCCAAATAGGTATTATATTTTCCTGTGGTATTATTATACCCTGCGCTATCACCCACAAACACATTTGCATCGGCGTTATTATTACCTCCTGCAACATAACCTAAAGCCGTATTACTACTACCGGTTGTATTAGAAGAGAGCGCAAACCCTCCAATAACAGAATTATAGCTTCCCGAAGTATTAGTTTGAATAGCATAATAACCATTGGCTGAATTGTAGCTTCCTGAAGTATTGTCCTGAAGCGCCTGCCGACCGCTGGCAGTGTTGGCATTACCGCTGGTATTGGCAGTGAGTGCAACTACTCCTATGGCTGTATTGGAAGCGCCACCATTATTGGCAGTAAGTGCCTGATAGCCGACAGCAGTATTATCGTTCGCACTGCTTGCTGCATTACTTAAAAGAGCGCCGCTTCCTACAGCAGTATTCTGAAGCCCTCCATTAAGTTGCTGCAGTGCGGAAAATCCTATCGCGGTATTATCGAACCCATTAACATTGCCAAAAAGCGCTTGTGCCCCAATTGCAGTGTTGTTGTTTGTTTTATTACTAATAAGTGCCTGATAGCCAATAGCGGTATTGCTACTGGTAGTTTTATTGGCAGCAAGCGCCTGATAGCCGAGGGCAGTATTCTGTATACCGGAAGTATTGGCTGCTCCCGCACTATCACCTATAAACACGTTCGCATCCGCGATGTTATTGAGACCTGCATCATAACCTAAAGCTGTGTTGCTGCTGCCTTTAGTATTTGAAAAGAGCGCATTATATCCATTGGCGGTATTGCTGCTACCGAGGGTGTTATCATAAAGCGTATTGTAGCCTATAGCGGTATTGCTTGTACCAGTGGAGTTGGTAAAAAGTGCCTGATAGCCTATGGCGGTATTATTGCTTGCCGTGTTAAAATAAAGCGCCTCTAGCCCAACGGCTGTATTCTCGCTTCCACTGATGTTAGTAGAAAGCGCATCAATTCCAATGGCGATATTTTGAAGTCCGGTAGTGGTAGACTCCAATGCAGTTAATCCTATAGCAATATTACTGTAACCATTGGTATTAGCATTAAGTGAATACGGCCCAATGGCAATATTATTATTTCCTCCAGTGCTGTTTGCTCCTGCCTGGTACCCTATGTAAGTATCGTTTGTACCACCAATATTATTGTATCCTGCACTATCACCTAAAAACACATTATATTCACCTGTTTTGTTATTATTGCCTGCATTATATCCTAAAGCAGTATTACCGCTGCCAGTGGTATTAGATGAGAGAGCGCTGTCTCCTGTTGCAGTATTATTAATTCCCTTCGTATTCAACGAAAGTGCATTTGAACCGACAGCTGTGTTAGAGGCTCCGATACTAAGAATAAGCGCATCATATCCTATGGCAGTATTTCCGGACTTGGTGGTATTGGAGGCAAGCGCTTGATAGCCAAGAACGGTATTTTGAGTTCCTGTGGTATTGAGTGCCCCTGCATGAAAGCCAATAAAAGTTATACCCGTTGCAGTAGAGGTTTTATATCCCGCACTATCGCCTACAAAAACATTCCCATCGCCATTGTTGGTATAGCCTGCATCAAATCCTATACCAACACTACTACTGGCAGTGGCTGTGCTAATAAGTGAGGCATATCCATTAGCTGTATTGCTATATCCACCGAGATTATTACTAAGCGCCCACATGCCCGTGGCGGTATTATAATATCCGCCACTATTATCTTGAAGTGCAAATACTCCGGTAGCCGTATTATCATATCCAGCGGTATTATTATCAAGCGCCTGATAGCCAACAGCGGTATTATTGCTTCCCCAAGTATTTTTTGTAAGCGCATCATCCCCAATGGCAGTATTTTCAGTACCGGTAGAGATTGTGCTATCACCTGCCGCATATCCAAAATAGGTATTATCATTCACATTGTCTATTAATCCTGAAGCTTTACCATATATTTTAAAAACAAGATCCTGCTTATCGTTAGTGCCTAAATAATTAGTGAAAGCTATAGTGCCTGAATTACCGGCAATTAGCCAATTTGTTCCTGTGCTTGCAGTGGCAAGCTGTGTCCAACTTGCAGAGCCTGCTGAGGTATTGGCATTGTAATAATATCCGGCTGGGCTAAGTCCTCCGGTGCCTGTATTATACACTATTAAACTATATTTAGGTGAGGTAATTGTACTTATATCTGTGGAGCTACCTAATGCCACGTTAGGTATTAAAAGTCCTTTACCTGAAGTACCTGTAAAAGTATTCCCTGTGTTCAAATCGAGTATGGCAGAAACGTCGGCAGTAGCGCCTGTAGTATTTATGCCAATGTTTTGTGCTAAAACATTAAGGGTTGCATAAAAGCAAACAAAAAGAGTGGAAAGTGTCCGAAGGGTAATTTTAATTCTTACCGAATTATTTATGTAGATTTTTCTACTTCTATTTTTTTTAAACACTGTTTTTTTTTA
>Ga0206824_10064_pt1 | contig 36495 bp, 27 predicted proteins | sample Alteio_BWOrgCont_82_FD_152874 | JGI IMG/M metagenome (GOLD analysis project Ga0206824, IMG submission 152874) | Enriched cells from forest soil in Barre Woods Harvard Forest LTER site, Petersham, Massachusetts, United States -... | ecosystem: Environmental > Terrestrial > Soil > Temperate forest >...
CCCCAGGCCGGTATGGAAATGGGGATGGCGATTCTGAGCGACATCGAAGCGTTCTTCTTCATCCAGGCCGCCCAGGGCGACCAGCGGAACAATCTGTTGTTCGCACCCAAGGTCACCGTCTTCAACGGACAGACCGGCTTTGTGTCAGACTCCAAGAACCGTCCGTTCGTGACCAGCCTGACCCCCACGGTCGGCTTCGCATCGGTCGGCTTCCAGCCCCAGATCAGTGTCATCCCCGAAGGAATCACTCTGTCGGTCACGGCTGTGGTTTCGTCCGATCGACGATTCGTGCGGTTGTCAGTCTCTCCCATGTTCAACTCCATCACCGACGTGTTCACGTTCTCCTACATCGGTGGCGGTGGCCAAGGGGGCGGCGGCGGTAATCAACAAGGCCAAGGAGGAGGACAGGGCGCCGGCGGCACCAGCGGCCCCGGCGACTCCGGCCGCTCCAGCAACCCCGGCTGCACCTGCCACACCACCGGTCTGAGTGTTCCCCAGCAGACCGAATTGAGGCAGGTTGACCGAGCCAAACGTTTGCAACGGCAAGCCGCTGTTATCCACGGTTGGCAGGCCTGTGGTCGGTTGCATGTTGAAGTTGAAATCGACACCGATTCGTTCGAAGAAGTAATCGCTGACCGTCACGAAGCGGACTTCGATGGTCACCTGCAGGTCCTGCAGGCGACGCAACTGATCCATCAGGTCGGTGATTTCTTCGTGGACTTTCTGTGTTTGTCGGATCACGAGGCTGAGGGTCGATTCGTGAGACCGAATGGTGGCCGGACCACCCACCTGGTCCCAACTGTCGGGAGCAATCGTGGAGGTGATCAGTTCGGTCAGAGAGTTGAAGTCCGGATCCATGTTGTTGCCGCGTTGACGGCGGCCCGGTCGAGCTGGCTCGGTGGAGCCGGAACCATTCCCGTTGACCTGCGCAAACGCCTGGTTGCCCGACGAAGGAATGCTGAATTGCCCTCCGTTGAGCGACCCTGGAGGAGTCGACGCCATGCCGAAGGGATCGTTGTTCTGATTTGTCTGATCGGGGATCGGAATGACCAGGTCGGCGACAGAGTACGTGCGGACTTCCAGTTCACCCTGTTGACGCATGCGACTGGTGATCCGGAGGACTTCGTTGTCGATCATGTAGGCCAGGTTGTAGCGGCTGAGAATCAGGTTGAGCGCGCTCTTCACCTGGATTCCATCGACGTTGATGGTCACGGGGATGTTCGAGGCCGCCCCTTCTTCTTCCAGACCGGCGGTGTCCAGCCAGATGTTGACATCGGCGACCGCCTGGATCTTTTTGATGACTTCGGCCAGCGGAACCCCGTCTTCATGCAGGGAAATCCGCTTGGTCAGGCTCTGTTCGATGCGCAATTCCTCGTCGCCCCGCTTGCGAACGTCGCTGTGGAACTTGCCTTTGCGTCGTGCCGTGATTTCCTTCCAGTTGTCGCCGAACTGCATCGGAGTCTTGTCTCCGACATTGACCAGTGCCGCGTTTTCCACATCGTTCAGTTGTTCCCAGAAGGACGATTCACGGTTGCGTTGCAATTTGTCGTTGCTGGCCACTCGGCGACCGAGGACCGCTTTCCAGTAGATCTGTTCGGCGACAGGTTCCTTCGGATTCAGAGCCTTGGCCTTCTTGGCAACGATCTCGGCTTCGGCAAACCGCTGCTGCTTGAACAGTTCGTTGAACTCGTCGACCAGTTTTGCAAACTCCTGCTCGACGCGACGTGCCGTTTCCACTTCGCCTTCGAGCTTGGCCATGACTTCTTTGTTTTTCGCATTCTGTTCCAGGTTCGGCTTCTGACGCACGATTTCAGACTGCAATGCCGAGTGGCTCTTGTTGAGTTGCTTCAACAGCGACGCGGTGGAGTCTTCGGGCAGTTCTGATTCTTCCACTTTGGTCTTCGTCTTCTCGATCAGCGTCAGACCGGCTACAGGATCGGACGTCTTCAAGCGTTCCGCCTTGAAGACCGCATTCTGCACCTCCGCGCGAAGACGGTCGTATCGGACCATGTGTTCCTGTTGAGCGGCATCGAGCGGAGCGGGCTGGGTGTCGCCCGGCAGTTGAGCGATGTCATTGTCCGACACCTGCGGGAATGATCCGCTGGCCTGCTGGATGCCCGATCGCGACCGGCGCGGAGCCAGTTCGCGCAGATAGTCCTGCAGCCGCTGAGCCCGGACGTAATCCAGTCTCTGTCCCGTTTGATGTGCGGCGAGAAATGCGGCATAAGCCCCTTCGCGGTTCTTGCGGCTCAATTCCCGCATCCCGCGATTGTAGAGTTCGCTGGCGGAGGTGATTTCGCTGACGGAATCCGCCTGAACAACGTCTTCGTAGCGGTGGTTCGCAGCTTCGGTCACATGGCCCGACCGGTTGTCGGGGTCGAATGGATTGACGTTCGGGTCAACCGGCACGGTATCAGACGCGTTGGCCGTCGTTACGGACATGTTGCGCGGCGGCTTGTTCCGCGAGGCGACGTTCGTGTTTCCCAATTTGACGTCCAGATCGGCAAGGACCAGATCCGGGCGATCGGCAAACACCGGGAAGGAAACGCTCATCTGATCAGCTTCCAGCGCCTTGGCACGAGCTTCTTCGTAGCGTTCCGACTTCATCAACTGACGGGCCTGTCGCAGCAGTTCGATCGCCTGTTCCTGCTGAGGTGAAAGATTCTGCCGGGCGGCCGCGGTGTTGACGTTGGCTACAGGAGCGTTTTGACGTGTGCTTTCATTCTCCAAACCGTTGACGTTCGCTTGAGTCAGGATCGGCTCTTCGGGAATGGATTTCGATTGTCCGACCGGTGTGCCGGGTGTCGTCGGTCCGCGTTTCGCGGTGCGTGCCACATCCTGCAGGACGATTTCCGGGCGATCGTCAAACAGGTCGTATGAGGCCTTCAGTCGATCGGCTTCAATCGCCAGTTGACGTGCTTCGTCGAGGCGATCCTCGCTCATCGCCTGCCGAGCCTTGGCGAGCAGGGCCAGAGCCTGTGGTTTGACATTTTCCGTTGTACCAGTCGCCGGTCCCTTCTGAGCAGCTTTCTTCGTATCCGCCAGTCCTTCGGTGGCGCGTCGGGCGGCAACATCATTCAGGACAAGTTCCGGCATGTCATCAAACAACCCATAGGCTGCATTCAGTTGTTCCGCCTGCTCCGCCTTGGATTGTGCGGCATCCAGATTGCCGTTGTTCATGTCCTGCCGCGCCAGTTCCAGCAACCGTTTCGCCTGCTGCTTCCTGCCGTCGGACGATGTGTTTGAAGTGGTGGCGGACGCAGGACGCGTCGTGGAATCAGTCCGATCGCGGGAAGAATCCGTGGCGACCGCGGGAGATGCCGATTTTGGCTTGTTCTGCGTACGGGCAATCGTCCTGGTCTGCGTAATGCGGTCCAGGTCGTTCATCACCAGTTCGGGTCGATCGTCGAACAGTCCATAGGTCACGTCAAGTTCGTCGGCGATCAGTGCCTTCTTGCGAGCTTCGTCATAGCGACCGGCCTTCAAATCGGCGCGTGCCTGCGACAGCAAGGAGTTTGCCCGCTCCTGGACTGATAACGGCTGGTTGGTGGTGGATGCCTGCTGAACCGGGAGGTCTGCGTCCAGTTGCCCGGAAGTCTGTTGGACGGCTGGTCGTGCGGGTGCGTGGTTCCCGACGGTCAGGTCGTCAGCCGCCCAATCGGGAACCTTGGAACTGGTCGCAGTGGTGGGAGCCTGCCTGGTGGGATTCACCGGAGCCTGCACGCGAGCCAGAAACATCGCAGGCGTGGTTTCGTTCTTGCCGAACGTCAAACCCGCATCTGTGGCAAACTGGTTTGCCATTGTCGCGAGCCTGATCGCCTCGACGCGGTCTCCGCGCTTCAGAGCTCCCTGCGCCAGACTCATCTGACGATCGACGCGGCTTCGTGCGGCTTCGGTTTGATGATCGGGCATGCCCTGCGGCCCGGACTCCGCCGGGGCGTCCTGGTCCCAGGAAGTTTCAGATTGACCCCGGACTGTGACTCCGTCGGCAGCGGCCTGCAGGCGCGTCCGAGCCCGTGCGAGATAGTCGTCCGCCTGGCGGCGCTCGCTGTTGATGAGTCCGGATTTGGGTTCGATGGCCACAGCCAGGTGCTGCACTGCGTCGCGATACTTGCCGCGCAGAAACAGTTCCTTGCCGATTTTGAAGTGTTCACGCGGGGAGAGCCGTCCTCCCGCCTGGGCACGATCCTCGCCACCCTTCAGCGTGTGATCCGAATACTGAAGGCCGGCCATTCGTAATGAGACGATGACCAGGCATGTGCAACCGATCAGTCCAATGATCCTACCCAAGGTACAATCCTCCTACAGGTCTGGCGCTGACGATGCGTCGACCCTTTGTGACCAGTCTTGACAACCGGCGACGGAATGACGCTCATCCTTGAACGGCACGCCGTCGATTTGGGCAAATATTGAATTGGGGGCAACCGAGCGTTGACCCCGATAATTCCTGAATGATGACGAACGAGAGACTCGATGAACTAAAATGAGAAATCGGGAGCGTGATAGTGAACACCGCGAGAAAGGGTCAAGACGATTCCCGGACGATTCCAGACATCCAGCACCGCTTTACAAGGAAAAAACTCCGGCTCCGGCGAGACTTGCCGACCGGAGATGTTCTGTCACAACATGATTGTGAATAATTAATTACGAATGATAACGCTGTCGCGGCGTCCAACATTTGCGCCGAATCTGGCGTAAACTTGGTGGCCGGCTGTGCCCGCTACGAATTTGAGAAATCTGGAGACCGTGGAAGTGGTGCTGGACTTCTGTGGATTCCAGCAGCAACATATTGCAGTGTAATTCCCCTGTTCCTTGGAAAGAGTTCGATCATGTCCGTGGCAGAAAGTAGGACTTCCGACTCACCGGAAGCCCGGACCTATGAAGAGCAGGTGTTCAACTACCACCCCATTCCGGTTCTGGTTCCGATCAGCTTGGGGTTCGTCTTTTTATCTTTCTGCGGCCTGATGCTGGCTGAATTACTGGTAGTCCCGGCAATTGGGGCCGGTTTGGGGTTTATTGCGATGCGCCAGATTCAGGCATCGCACGGCGCACTCTCGGGAAGAATGCTCTCGCGGATTGCGATGGTGACACAACTGATGATGCTGTTTGCTTTTGCAGCCATTCATGCGCATACGTTCGCGACGGAAGTTCCGCCCGGCTATGAACGCGTCAATTTCACGGCTGACATTTCGAAAAAGGGATTCGTCATTCAAGATGGTCTGCCGGCGATTCACCCTGACATACAGAATCTTTCCAACAAGAAAGTCATGATCAAGGGCTACATGTACCCGACGAAGGAGGAGCGGGGCCTCCGGTCGTTCGTGCTTTGTCGCGACAGTGGTCAATGTTGTTTTGGCGGTCAGCCGAAAGCAACTGATATGATTCTAGTACATATGGCAGCAGGGAAGGTCGCCAATTTCCGTCAGGGGTTGGTTGCTGTCGCTGGCGAATTTCGGGCCGAACCAGCAGTCGATGCAACCGGGCTTCAGCCAGTTTACCAACTGAGATGCGACTACTTCGGGATGGCCAAAACGTGGTATTGATCGAAGATCATGTGAGGTGAATATGCGGGCGCCGAAGGAATCGATGACTCGCTTGTTTGTGGTCGCCAACTTTGTTGCGACGGTGATGAGCGGATGTAGTGCTTCTGATTTGAGCGGTTACCGCCCGGTTGATAAGTCGGAACAGCGCGTTGAAAGTGGCGATGCAAGCGGTGACAACCCCGGGAAGACAGCCACGGAATCGTCAGAGGTTCAACTCGGCACCACGTCTATTTCAGACGTAGAACAAACGGCGGTTGGTCGTTTGGAAAGTATCCCTGCATCCGCTTTGGCACCTGTTAACGTGATTGATGGAGCGGATGTTGCCATGCTTCTGAAGGTCGCGCCAAAAGAGGCTGCGTCTGCTGCGATTGCAGGAAACCCGACGAGTTTGGCGCCTTCCAGAGGTGCGCAGCCTGCCGGAGTCGAAAGGCCGCGCGTGGTGGAGTTGCTGATTCCGGAGCGGACTTTTACAGCCGATTCGGCATCGAAAGCCTTGCGAGTTTCCTACGACGACCTGGATTTGCTCAAGGTGTTGAACCTGGAACCGGTGAGCGCAAACGCAGTCGATTTGATGCCCGGTTGGTTGAAGAATCTCAACGGCCAGCGGATCAAGATCCGAGGATTCATGTACCCCACGTTCGAGTCCGAAGGGATCGAACGCTTTGTGTTGGCGCGCGACAATCAAATCTGCTGTTTCGGACGGGATCCGAAGGTCTACGATCTGGTTCAGGTTGATATGAAGTCCGGAACCACAACGAACTACATTCCCGCGACTCGTGCTTTCGATGTCGTCGGTCGATTCAGGATCGAAATGATCTCTGAAGAGGGGAAACCGTACGGCCTGTACTTCATTGAAGACGCTGAAGTCGTCGATCGATAGTAGCGGATGGTCGCTGACGGACGTTTTTTCTTCGTGGAGAGAGGGGCGCGTCCAGGGTGATGTTCCTTGGACGCTTTCTTCGTCCTTCCTAAACTTCATTCGCAGCCGGCACCTGAGTGACAGATTGAGCTTCAACCGGCGCTTCGACAGGCGCACGGACCGCTGCGGTCGCCTGATCGGGAACCTTATACAGCGGATTGTTGCCGAACTTCTGCTTGCATTTTGGACACTTGGCCTTGGCGATTCCCTTCCCGTCCAATCCACCGATCTTTTCCTTCTTGCGACCCTCCTCACCGACAATTAACCCGCACGTGGAACACTTCCAGCCGTTTATCTCCAATTTGAGATTGGGATCCTTCTGGTAGTAGTCAATTTGTCGAAGTGCCAACACTGGCGTTTCGTTGTAATGGCATTTGAACGTGTCGTATTGATCGGTCAGCGGAATTTCTGCATTCGCCCCGAATCCTTCGAGACTGCATACCGCCTGCATCGCATAAGAAAAAACTCGAAACTCGGATAGTGAGAACGACAGGTACTGCGTGCCCTTTTCGTCGGCTGTACGTGGCAGTCGAATCGCGATTCGGCCTGTCCCGAAGATGGGAATGTCCCCAAACAATGATTCCGTACCGACAGGGGCGGGTTGAGCAAGCACCATCTGCGGTAAGAATTCCTTGCCGACCACTCGCTTGTATGCAGCAGCCAAACCATCGGGAACGGCATCGGGCTTTGAGAAGTATTCCAACATTGCCGTACGTGCCGCCGGTTTCTTTTTCGCACTCGCTCCAAAGAATCCTCCCGCGACAACCAGAACCACGATCAGGATCTCGCTATTGCCAAACCCAACGTCGACGGTCTGAAAATCGTTAAGCAGACTATCGGCCTTCAGTTTCAACTTTTCCGGGACCACCGTGTGCAAATGGACGTCCGTCAGCCAACGTGTGTACCGCCCGACGATGGCGGTGGAATCACCACCCACCGTGGCGAATTCGACATCAGTTCTCTTCTTTGGTTTGGGGCTTTGCTTCAGAGGAACAATGAATTCCGATTGACACTTCGGACACTTACCTGTTTTTCCGCGAAACCTCTCCCGTACTCGGATCCGGTGACCCTGCGGACAGAAGACGACGAACGTGTCCTTGAACCTGATATCTTTACGAAGTTTCGAAATCTCGGCCTCTTCATCGGAGGCAATCTTGAGCAATTCATCTTCGGGCGAAAGCGCCGTCTTTCCGTTCTGCTCGCCAGCGGCTGCGGATTCGACCGGAGCAATTGGCGGGATCGGTCCACCATCTGCTGGTGCAGCGGTCGGCGAATCGCCCAGAAGCGGAATCGTCGTCAGCTCATTCGGTGGTTCATTGACAGGAATAGACTGCAACGGAATCGTTGAAATCTCAACCGGTGTTTTCGTCAGCGATGCGGCCAGTCGCGGAATTTCGTCCGCCGGACTTGTCACCGGTGGAGCGTAAGGTACTGAATAAGCAGGTTCCGTCTGCTGGAGAGCAAAAACCGGGGCCGATTCGAAGTCTTCGGTTCCTTCATTTCGAAGTTGGATTTCGTCGGCCAGGTCGAAGGATGAGTCATCCGCTTCAGAAAGCTGGATTTCCTCGGATAATTCAAAGTCGTCGGAACCATCGTGTTCCTCGCGCGCCATCGGAGGAGCATCCAGGATCGATTCGGGCGTTGACAGAGCACGCCGCGTCATTGAATCCGTTTCAGTCACTGACGTGGCATCGAGTACCGGCAGGTCGAAGTGGTTATCCATCTCGGTCGCTGCCATTTCGCTTCGCTGGCGATGAGCCTCCGCAATTTCAGGACGCGTGAATGAACCACAATTCCAGCAGCGAACCAAACCCTTTCGGCACGATTCGCCGCAATTCGAACAAATATCCATGTCGTCATCGACGGCCTGATCGGACGGCAGCGATTCACGTTTCGTCGTTTCTGCGACAACCGCATTCAGGACATGGCCGCAAGTATGGCATTCTGCCGTATCTTCCAGAAGGAAGGTACCGCATGATGGGCAGTTGATTATCTGAATGGCCATGACGCAAGGAACCCCGAGAATTCAAAAGACAATGAAGATTTGAAGTGTACTCAGTTCAATGGACGTGAAGAAAGCAGGAAATCAAAAACTGGTGGCACACCATGTCGAAGAAATCAACGCGGATAAGCCGCTCGGACAAGAATCATTGGATGAAGCAATTTAACACGGTTCCAACCTGATTACACTCCGGAATTCGGATCTAATCCAGAGTCTGTGAATTGCAGACGGAGGGAAGACCCGGGTTAATGTTTTTGACGAGGGAGCCGATTCTGGCGAGTATCGAACTTTGCTGATAGGATAGTGGTCTCCAAAAGCCGGATTTCCGATGCCGGTCCCGCCCCGTGATTGTGAAGGAGTGCCCCGCGATGATCTCTCGTTCCCTGCTGTGCCTTGCAGGTTTGACTTGGCTAATTGCGATCAATTTCTCTTACGGATCTGACAATCAGCCGCCCGAAGGATTTATCGCTCTGTTTACCGGCAATGATCTATCAGGCTGGTTTGGTTATGACACGAAAGATCCCCGCAAGTTTCAGGCATTAAGCGAGGAAGAACAGCAGGCAATCCGTGACAAGAGTCAAGACGACATCAAGCAGCACTGGAGCGTGCAAAACGGGGAACTTGTTAATGACGGACATGGACTGTATCTGACGACGAGTAAGAATTTCGGTGACTACGAATTGTGGGTTGATTACAAGACGGTTCCCAAGGCGGACAGCGGAATTTACCTGAAAGGGACTCCTCAGGTGCAGATTTGGGATCCGACGAACGAAGCCGAATTCAAGAATGGTTCGGACAAGGGTTCGGGGGGACTCTGGAACAACAAGGCGGGGCAACCGGGGAAATTTCCGCTGGTCCTGGCCGATAAGCCTTTCGGCGAATGGAACTCGTTTCACATTGTTCAAATCGGCGCTCGAACCACAGTTTATCTCAACGAAAAACTGGTTGTTGATTCCGCCATTATGGGCAGCTTCTACGACGGCGGAGAACTACCGTTGATTCCACGTGGTCCCATCCAGTTGCAGACTCATGGTGGTGAGATTCGCTGGAAGAACATTTTCCTGCGCGAAATTCCAGTCGATGAAGCACGGGCCTTGCTGCAAAAGCGAGATTTGCAGGAAGGCTTCATTTCGTTGTTCAACGGGAACGACTTGACGGGTTGGGAAAACGCCGTCGACAACTATGAAGTTGTTGACGGATCCATTCGCTGTAAAGCGGGAAAAGGAGGTGTGTTACATACGAAGGATGAATACACCGATTTTGCCGCGCGTCTGGAAATCAAGATCCCCGCTGGGGGGAACAATGGCTTGGCTATTCGGTATCCAGGCCAAGGAGATACGGCCTACGTCGGCATGTGCGAATTGCAGGTACTCGACAACGAAGATGCCCGCTACGCCAAACTCGACAAGCGGCAATATCATGGTTCAGCGTATGGCATGGCCCCCGGAGCGCGCGGATACCTTAGGCCCGCCGGCGATTGGAACTATCAGGAAGTGACGGTTGTTGGATCGACCATCAAAGTGGAACTGAACGGCAACCTCATTCTCGATACGGATCTCAGCAAGATCACCGAGTATATGGCGAACTCTCCGCATCCTGGTAAGGATCGTACGAAGGGTTTCTTTGGATTCGCAGGGCACGGCGATCCAGTGGAGTTCCGAAATATCCGGATCAAGTCACTGGTCACCGAATCCAAGTGACTGATTGATTCAGGCAAAACGCCAACCGGTCGCCGGACCGCATCGCTTTGCCAGTCGCCAGCCTGGATCGTCCTGATAACAGCTCCAGCGGGGCGGAACACGGAGATTCAAATTGGATGCAATCGCCAGGAGAAATTGTTGCCAGATCCTTAAGTTTCATCGTTTGGTGGCACAGCCGAACAGAGAGTCGAACTGGAATTTTCGAGAAGCGTTGAATATTGGATTCAACGCAGGCCGCGGCGACCGCTGAAGATGTGGATGACTCGTGATTCGTCATAACCACCTCACAAACCTGCCAACACCAGCGGAGCTTCTTTGGCTGAGAAGTTCTGCAGGCGCCAATGCAACGGTCCGCCAGCGACGAAGAAAATCTTTGGCCAAAAATGGGAACATCAGGGGGTATAGCTGTCCATCGGCACATCAATCACAAAGACTTTCAGAAATTCACGGCTCGTTACCACGTTCCAATGGATTCTGGTCAATGTCCGCAGCCTTCGCTTGTGCCTGACGCGTTTCCCTGCGATCTGCCGCCATGGCTGCCAGACTCAGCACAACAATTGCAAGAACTTCAACAGCAAGGACTATTCCTCCGTAGTCATTGAACCACGCGTTGACGGGAGCGACGGGATCGCCAAGCAACATTGCTATCATGGCTAGGATTGTGATGACAAACACCGTCGTTGCAACGGCGGTGAAACGAAACAGCAGTCGTGACATGGACATTCCCCGCGGCAGAGTTCTAAACCAGGTTTCGAATCGTTCCCCCCCATCGAAATCCCGTCCCAGGTGACGCACGACATTCTTCGTTTCCATTAATTTCGGACGAAAATCTAGCTGTCTCGACCAGACAGGGAATAACTGGCCTGTTCCATCTCGAGCAGTTTCTGTTTTAAGACCGTTCCGGTCCGTGATGTGTAACCGCCCAGTTTCCCTCCTGCAGCCAGCACACGATGGCATGGGATCAGAATGGGAAACCGGTTCGTCGACATCACTGTTCCGACAGCTCGTGCCGCACCGGGATGTCCGACCACGCGTGCCAATTCTCCATAGCTTGTTGTCTTGCCATAGGATAACGATCGGGTGACCGCCAGCACTCGATCTCGAAACTTGGTTTGAGGCGGAAGCTGCAATTGGAAGGTACCAAATTCAACTCGCATTCCCTTCGCATAGTCATGCAAGCCTTGTCGCAATTCCGGCAACCAGTCTTTTTCCGCAAACGTCCCTACAAATTCACCTGTACTGATGCGATCTCGGAATTCCTTCCTGACCGTTGCCGCGGATGGGTGTCCGACCACTGCGGCGACCACAATCTGATCGTGACCCAAAATTCCCATCCAACCTAGTTCGGTGGGGAAAATGCTCAGCAGGTTCTTCGAATTATGGGCAGAATCACTACTTTGGCTGTTCAAGTTGCGAAGCATGGTCATTCCTGTTCTTTGACCCTCGCTCGGGACGCCTATACAATCACAGTGTAGTTTGCGGTGTCAGCGAGTTTGCTGCAATCAACCATCGACCGGAAGGGGAGCTATGTCTGGGTCCTTTCGGACGGGTTGTCGCGTGGGTGATGTTTTTCCCACGAACTGCATGATGCGGTTCAGCGTTGTGTTCGGAATGATGTGCAGGTCATGGGCGTTTGTCTGTGAAAGGCATCCGTCTGGGCCAGTATGTTGTTGTTATTTGAGGAAATTCGCATGAATCCCTACTCGTCCCTGGCTGACGACTTCTACGTCAACATGACATTGAATACCGAAATGCAGCTTCCGGCGGGTCGGGAGACAATCCTGGGGTTCTTCGAACGCGTGCAAAAGAAGTATCCGACGATGCGTAACTTCTACACGCGTGAAAACGGTGACTTCGTACTCGAGGAAGACAAAGATCTGGGCCATCAGCGGTGGGTAACACTCGAACCACGGCGAATCTGCAGCGGGCAGATCAACCCGGACGACGTGGATGGTGCCGTCGAGCAACATTCGCTGATTCTTGACCTTGTTCCTTTCATGCTGTCGGTCAGCCCGCTGGATTGTGAAGCCCTGGATTATCTGATGGGATTTGATTTTCCCTACCGTGGCAACCACGATGAACTGGTCACTGAAGCCTTGGGCGTCAGTTCCGCTCTCGACGGCATGCTCCAGATTCCCGGGATAAAAGTTCTGAATTACGAACCGACGATGACGATTGCCCTCGACGATTCCTGCCGACGTCAGGCACGCGTGATGATCGAGACCCGCACCAACGCTTACCAAGTGCGACGCGGTGATTTCCAGGAAGAACCAATCAGCGTCTTCTTCACGGTCCGGCAGTACGGCAGTCTTGAATCAGACATGTCGTATGTCTCGACTTTTCATCAGCTTCGAACCATTGCCGAGCAGTTGCTGGAGGAACACGTCATCGATCAGGTGCTGCGGCCGCTGCAACAGGCGATTTCTACGAAGTGATGGTTTGTAATCTTGCATTTCTGAGCGGGGGACTTCAGCCCCTCGGTTCTTTAGTCTCATGCCAGCCAACTGTCTTTGGACCAGAGTCATAGGACTCACGTCTTCCATTCCGACCTCCCATTGATTCCAGGTGAAATGAATGCCCGTGCAACTGAGTGAATTCGCAAAGTCTCTGACAGTGGAAACTGCGTTTAACGTGCTGGCGATCGCCAAATCGCTCAAGGCCACTGGCAAAGACGTCATTGAACTGGAAATCGGCGACAGCCCTTTCGACAGCACGGCTTCGGCAAAGTCGTCCGGTGTAGAAGCCATTCAGCAGAACAAATCGCACTACTGTCCATCACCGGGCCTGCCCGAATTTCGTGAAGCAGCCGCACGATTCGTGAAGCACGAATTTGGCATTCCAGCCGTGGCAGCGAACATCATCGTCGCCCCTGGCGCCAAGGTGTTCGAACAGTACTTCTGCGAAGCATTTTTGAATCCCGGCGACGGCGTACTTGTGTTCAGCCCCTATTTTCCAACGTATTTGCCGAATATTCTACGACGCAATGCCCGGCCAGTTCTCGCGCCCCTCAAGCAATCCAATGGCTTTCGCCCCGAGATCTCGGCAATCGAGAATTTTCTAAGAACGGACCCGTCGCCCAAGGCCATTTTCTTCAATTCACCACACAATCCGACGGGTGGCGTGATGACACGTCAGGACCTGCGCGATGTGGCAGACCTGCTGCGAGGAACGAATGTCGCCGTGTTCAGTGATGAACCTTATTGCCATATGGTTTGGAAGGGGACGCACGAATCATTGTTGTCCGAGCCCGGGATGCTGGAGCGTTCGGTCGCGGCCTATACGTTTAGCAAGAGCTACAGCATGAGTGGCTGGCGACTCGGCTTTTCCGTTGCCTCTACCGAAGTTTCAGACGCCATCGGAAAAATGATCAACACCACATTGTCGTGTACTCCACCGCTGGTGCAATTGGCAGGCAAGGCGGCATTGGAGCAAGACACTTCGGAGCGCGATGCAGTGATGCTCAAGTTTCGGAAGAAGGTGGAACTGCTGACTGCCGGGCTGAACCAGTTGGACGGATTTCATTCACTCGACCCTGCGGCCACGTTCTACGTCTTTCCAAATGTCGCCCCGATCTGTAATCGACTGGGGATCACCAGTCACGGACTTGCGCTGTATCTGCTGCAAGGAGCTGATGAAAAATTCGGTGTGGCCTGCCTGGGCGGGGAATGCTTTGGCGAGGCTGGTGGAGGCTTCTTGCGATTCAGTTGTGCGGAACCCGATGAACGACTCCAGCAGGCTCTCGACTTCCTGCCAATCGGCATTTCACGAACGGACCGAATTGCCGCCTACCTGGAAAGGAATCCAAAGTACCGGCTCGGTCAGCCCTACGAAGGTGCATAATGGATGATGCCCCAGGCTGCTGGAGCGCTGCCGAAAATCGAGGATGCCTGTGATCTGGAGAAGGATTGAATGGAATCACAAAATTCGTCACAGACGAACCTTGGAATTGTCGGATTGGATGAGACATCTGGGAATCAACCGCCTCTAACTGCCAAGGATCGCGTGTACAGTGCATCTCCGCCAATCCGTGTGCTTCTGGCGGTGATACTGACAACGTACTGGCTGTCGATGTATGCCGGAACTCACCTGCCTCGAATTCCCGTGTCGTTGGCGCATCACAGCGACAAGCTGCTGCATTGCTGCGCGTATTTCGGCCTGAGCGTTCTGCTGCTGGCATGGCGACAAACGCGTGGAATGTCGACGTGGCGAACGATTCTGCGGATCCTCGCTTTGATAGCGATTTATGGAGCATTCGACGAACTGACACAGCCGATTGTCGGACGTGATGCTGAAATCATGGATTGGGTCGCAGACGTCGTGGGAGCATCATTGGGGCTCGGATTGACCTGGCCAATTGTCAGTCGACTGCTGCATCGGAATGAATCCAGTCTGCGGCTTGTCACGTTTGAGACATCGAACGCAGAGGGAATCCGAAGCAGGTTGGAACAATCGCATTGATGGAGATGCAGAGCGGTTCTTTTCGGATCGCATCCGGCAAAAGAAACAGACGCGACCGATTTTGCCGGTCGCGTCTGTAGAGAATCGTTTGCAGGGATCAGAGGTCGCCGGGCTTACTACCGGGTCGCATCCCACCACCAGCGTCCTTCGGGCAGATCTGTCGCCTTTGCTGTCTGACCAACGCTTTGTAATCGCGGTGATTCCAGATTCAACTTGGAATCCTTCACCACGGACATCAGGTCGGCACGAACGCCACCTGCAACCTGAACAACAATGTCCCGGCCATTGTAGACTTTGTGATTTGCAACGGAATCAATTTCCTTTGGCACCGGATACTGAGCTGGAACATACTCCCCTTGTGGAACGAACACTCCCAGATTCCAACCTGCCTTATTGTGCAGTCTCTCGTACTGAATCAAAGCGGAGACGAGGGCCAGATCGAAGATGTTCTGCATCTCGGCGAAGACGGAATCTCGCGACGCCAGTTTTGCATACTGAGCCGTGAAGTTTTCGGCGAACTGACGATTTGTTGGCTCTGACTGTCCAGTTGGCAGATGCTTTCCTTCCGCGGTCAGGAACTGATTCTCTGACTGACACAGAACGGACGAACCTTGAATCTCGAAGACGGTCTTGTCGGCGCTGTGGGTCAAGGCGTCGTACTTCATTGTCAACCACCAGCGCAGCGCAGCCATGGAATCCATGTTCTTCTGCTGGTTTGCGGCCAGCAAATCGAAATAGCTGGGGATTTCCTTGCCGACATCCAGTTTGTCGATGCCAATCAGCTTCATTCGGTAGTCCGCTTCGACGATGACACGGGCCACGTGGCTGTCACCGGGCACACCCCAAATCTCGATGTCCTGTCGTCCGAGCTTCTGTTGAAGCTGGTTGACCCAATTACGAGTGGAAGCGGCGCTGATTGGGCCTCGAGCCTGTGATTTTTCCGCGAACTCCTTCACCGCTTTCATGCCGGATTCACGAGTATTGATGGAGCACCCGAAATCAGCGTCACCCCGTGCGAATGTACGCAGGACCGTGACCAGATCGTCGAGTTGCAGCGTGGGCCGCTGCGAAACTGCACCGATCGGTTGCCCCTGGGCATTGTATTCCCAAGCTTCTGCCGGTCCGCCAATGACGATCTCGTGGCTTTCGGGGTAAACGATGACATACTTGATTTGCGACAAGCCCGCGAGTTGCGCCATCGTCTCTGGGACGGGCAGCCCTTCGGACAAACGCTCAGACACGCGACGCTCAAGCCGAGTCAACGAAACCAAACGCAATTCTGACGGTCGAGCAACATCGGCATTCAAATTCGCCTTGCGGGCCTGGATTCCCAATGAAGCCAGCACTCCAGTTTGTTCTTCATTCGTCAGTTTCTGCAAAAGTCCATTGGGGGCGACACGCACGCCCTGCTGGTACGGAGTCTGGGCACCCCCTTCACCATCTTGTGAGTTCCATTTTCCCGACGTATTTTGCTGAATGATCTGCATCAGCGGACCGTAGTTCGCCTGAGTTCCACCACCCCCAAAACCAGCGGTCTGGCCGACCATGGCGACAGCTCCCTTCGCAGGCTTTTCCGTGCGAGGGATCCGGTTCAGTACGCCGGCTGCCGTCACAGGTTCTCCGGCGACCTGCTGCGCGATCGCTACATCTTGTACCAGGGCGGCTCGCTGCACGGGATCAACAACGCTGGAGGCGGCCGCCAGAGCCGGGCCGAATTCGCCAGCGGTCAGGTGTGCCGCCACACGGTTGCTCGAATCCGAGGAGTTTCCCGCTGCAGATGCGAATCCCGCCAGCGCCAGCATGCAACTGAGACCAGCCATCACACGGATGACCCCGGTGCGACGACTTTGCACGATGATAAGGTTCGAAATGGCGCGACAGGGATGGACCATGAACAGGCTCCTAACTGCGGAGACACGAATAGATGGGTGGCGCGCGATTCGCGGCCTTTCGTCAGATTAGAATCGTCCGTTGGTACGGCTGCGTCAAGCAGATTCTGCGATTTCCGCCGCTGAGCGGTACTCTTCTGCGCGGCCATCCAATTATCCGGGGCAGGCGATAGAATACTGTACTCTCGCTTGCGAGGAAGTCCTCGCAAGGCGAGCCCCACCCGAAAACTCGTCGCGACAGTCAGATTTTTACTGATGCCCTGGAGTCGATCCGTGCCGGAGCTGCCCGAAGTTGAAACTATGGTTCGAGGAATCCGACCGTTCGCAGAAGGACGTCGGATTGTGGCAGTGAATCGCTGTAAGACTCACTGTCGACCGATCAGCGTCGTTCCCGCAATGAACCGGTTGGTCAAGGGATTGGTCGGACAATCGATTGCCACCGTGCGACGCCTGGGAAAACGGGTCGTATTAGATCTGGAGAATGCATCGAGTCTGGTGATTGAGCCGAGAATGACGGGTTTAATGCTGCTCGCTAATCCACCGGATGTTGCACACCTGCGCGTTGAATGGCAACTTGATGGTCAACGCGAATACAACTCAATCTGGTTTTGGGATCGTCGAGGTCTGGGAACCATTCGATTGTATGCTCCAGGCCAACTGACACGGCAACTGGGGCCGGATAAATTGGGGCCGGACGCGCTGTCATTCACGGCGGATCACTGGCGCCAGCGACTGCATGCGACACGACGCGCGGTCAAGGTCGCGCTTTTGGACCAGAAGTTGATCGCGGGAATTGGGAACTTGTATGCCAGCGAGATTCTGCACCTTGCCGGCATCGACCCGCGGCGCAGTTCTCAAAAGCTTTCCTCGCCACAAATCGAGCGACTGGACCAAGCCGCTCGGCGAATACTGGAAAGTGCGATCGAATATGAAGGTTCCACACTGGGTGATGGAACCTACCGGAATGCACTGAGCCAGAGCGGCCGCTATCAAAACAAACACCGAGTTTACATGCGAGAAGGGGAATCCTGTACGACGTGCAGGCAAGGCGTCATCGTGCGCCTTGTGCAAGCCCAGCGATCAACGTTCTACTGTCCCAAATGCCAACATTGAGTATCGATATCGTTATCTGAGCGGGGGACGTCAGTCCCGCGGCTCTTCAGGCGTAAGCCGAAGGGGTCAGCTTGAAATCCCGGCCAACATGACTGAGTTACTGCGGAAAGCTCCCATGCCAGTTCGTCACCATTGTCTGTCATCGTTCCCAATCGTCGTCGCTGCAATGATGTCGATACTGTCTCATGCCGCCGGTGCCGCCGATCCAGCTCGTCCTGTCAATTTCGTCCGCGATGTCCGGCCGATTCTCGCCCGCAATTGCTTTGCGTGTCACGGTCCCGACGAAAAACATCGCGAAGCGGAACTGCGACTTGATACGCGCGACGGAGCGTTGGCCGCACACGAAGGCCGCTTTGCTATCGTTCCGACCGAACCGGCGAAGAGCGAACTGGTGCGACGGATTGTGGCAACGAACGACGAACAAATGCCTCCCAGAGATTCGGGCAAAACTCTGACGGTCGATCAGATTGACATTCTGAAACGCTGGGTCGCTGAAGGGGCCTCATGGGGATCACATTGGTCATTCGAAAAGCCCTCCCTTCCAAAGCAGCCCGACGTGAAGAACGTAGACTGGCCAGCCGGAGACCTGGATCGCTTCGTCCTGGCACGATTGGAACAGGTAGGGCTGAATCCTTCACCAGAAGCTGACAAGCACACTCTCGCGCGTCGCGTGGCATTGGATCTGACCGGACTACCGCCAGACTCGACGATCGTCAAGTCGTTCGTGATTGATCCCTCACCTCAGGCTTACGAGCGCCTGGTAGATGAATTGCTGAAGTCACCGGCGTTTGGCGAACGCTGGGCCAGAATGTGGCTGGATCTGGCTCGCTATGCGGACACGAAGGGATATGAAAAGGATCTGGCGCGAACGATGTGGCGCTATCGCGACTGGGTGATTGGTGCCTTCAACAACGATTTGCCTTACGACCAGTTTACACGCGATCAGCTTGCGGGAGACCTGCTAAATAACGCGACGCTGGAACAGCAACTGGCGACCGCTTTTCATCGCAACACGATGATCAACGATGAAGGTGGAACTGACAACGAAGAGTTCCGTGTTGCAGCGGTGAAGGATCGTATCGATACTACCATGCAGGTCTGGATGGGCCTGACCTTCGGGTGTGCGAAATGTCACAGTCATAAATACGATCCGGTTTCCAACCGGGAATATTACCAATTTTATGCTTATTTCAATCAGACTGAAGACGCGGACGACTATGACGAGCGTCCTAAATTGGCGACTCCCACGCGCGAGCAGGCAGACACGCTGGCTCAATTGAAAGTCGAGATCGCCCGGTTGGAACAATTGCGCGACATGGCGACGCCGGAACTGAAATCATTTGCCAACGATTGGGCCGCCACGATCGCGACTCGTCGCGGTTGGGTCATATTGACTCCCAAAGAAATGTCGGCGGCAAGCGGGTCTACGCTCACGCGGTTGGACGACGGTTCGATCCTCGCGGAAGCCAAATCGCCCGCGAAGGAGTCGTATCGACTGACATTTCCGGTCAACATCGACCGGTTCACCGGGCTGAAACTGGAAGCCTTGCCCGACAAACAACACCCGAAAGGAGGCGTTGGGCGCTCATCCAACGACGGCAACTTTGTACTGAGCGGTATTACTGTCGCATCGAAGGTCGCAGGAAGCGATACATTGAATGCAATCCCGCTGGTCGCCGCCAAGACCGATTTCGCCCAAAACGATTATCCAGTTGAGCACGCGATCAAGAATCCCGATCTTCCCAGACGTGGCTGGGCGGTTTCACCAAAACAACTGGAAGCGCACTCCGCTGTCTTCACTCCAGCCCAGCCGATTACGATGGAGAAGGGGACGGAGTTGATAGTGACGCTAGACCACCAGTTCGAATTCAGCTATCCCGGTTTCAGCATCGGTCGGCTTCGCATTTCCATCACCTCGGACTACCCAGCGTCACTGGAAACGAATGTTCCGGAATCGATCGCGGTCATTGCACGACTATCTGTGGCGGACAGAAGCCCCGATCAAGAGGCACAACTCCTTCGACATGTGGCATCATTCGCGCCGCTGACGCAGCCCATTCGCGACCAGTTGGCAAAGCTCAACCAGGATTTGGCGGTTCCCGTCCCGCAAACGCCTGTCCTGCGTGAATTACCGGAAGGAAAGCGGCGAACTACGAAGATGCATGTCCGGGGAAACTTCCTGCAATTGGGTGACACGATCGAACCAGCGGTGCCGGCCAGCTTCCATTCATTTCCGTCAAACGCACCTCACAATCGTTTGGGAGTTGCTGAATGGCTGACTGATCCTGCCAATCCGCTGACGGCCCGCGTCGCCGTGAATCGCGTCTGGTCGCAGTTCTTTGGACTCGGCCTGGTCGAGACTCAGGAAGACTTCGGCTCCCAGGGTCAACCGCCCACACATCCCGAGTTGCTCGACTGGCTGGCGATTCAATTTATGGGAACGGCTCCAGCCGACTCGTCACCCCCTCTCCGCCCGTGGTCGTTCAAGCGCCTTTGCAAGCTGATTGTCATGTCGGCGACGTACCGGCAGTCGTCGCGCGCGACGACTGAACTGCTGGAGCGGGATCGCTTCAACAAGCTACTGGCGCGTGGACCTCGCTTTCGGCTGGAGGCCGAGATGATCCGGGACAGCTCGCTGGCCGTATCCGGTTTATTGAGTCATAAGATGTACGGTCCGTCTGTCATGCCGCCTCAACCTGAGGGGATCTGGCAGTCGACATACAACACCACGAAGTGGGAGACCAGCAAGGGCGAAGATCGCTATCGACGCGGCTTGTACACGTTCATCAAACGGACGACCCCTTACCCGGCGATGACGACGTTCGATGCACCGAGCCGGGAACTTTGCACTGTTCGGCGGATCAACACGAACACGCCCCTGCAAGCGCTGGTGACTCTCAACGATCCTGCGTTCATCGAAACCGCTCAGGCGTTGGCCCGGCGAATGGTGAAGGAGGGGAGGCCTAACATTGAGGAGCGACTGGCCACAGGACTGGAACTGGCATTAATTCGATCTGCACGGCCGGAAGAGATCGCGGCACTCAGTCGTCTCTACGAAAGTCGTAGAGCGTATTACAGTCAGCACACGGACGAAGCAATGAAGTTTGCGACGGATCCGCTGGGTCCCGTCCCGCCCGGTATGGATGCGATTGAGTTGGCGGCCCTGACTGCCGTTGGAAACGTGATCCTGAATCTGGATGAATTCGTGACAAAAAACTGAGTAAAATCCGGGGCCGCACACCCGACCCCGCTCCTGAAACTCTTACTTTCGACGTCAAGGCAATACTCAATGCCCACTCCATTAACCCGGCGTACATTTCTCCGCGGTGCCGGTGTTGCCATGGCGCTGCCGTTTCTGGACGCCATGCGGCCCGTCGGGGGAGCAGGCGCGAAGGCCGAATTGCCGCGCCGCATGGTCGCTATCGAAACGAACATGGGGATCCTGCCGCAGTTCTTCTTCCCCGAGAAATCCGGTCGTGACTACGAGCTGACTCCTTACTTGGAAAGGTTGGGGGCTTTTCGCAACGACTTCACGGTCTTCTCCGGAACCAGCCATCCTGGAGTTACGGGAGCACACTCGGCGGAAAAGTGCTTCCTCACGGGCACTCCTCATCCGGAGCGCGGCGGATTTCGAAACTGGGTGTCGCTTGATCAATACGCTGCTGAACTTCTTGGAAATCGCACGCGTTATCCGTCGCTCGTATTGGCCATGAGCAGTGAAGGGGGGCAGACGCTGAGCTTCACACGCAGTGGCGCTCCCATCTCCGCGGAACGAAGTCCGAAGAGACTGTTCCAACGATTGTTCGTCCAGGGGAAACCCGAGGAAGTGGCGGCGAATGTCGAAGCCCTGAAACAGGGGCGCAGCATGCTGGACTTTGTCGGTGACCAGTCCAGGCGACTGAATCGCTCGTTGGGCAAGGCCGATCAGCAACGATTGGATCAGTATTTCACGGCAGTTCGCGACCTGGAGCAGCGGCTGGAAAGTTCGGAATCGTGGGAATACAAGCCAAAGCCCAAGGTGAATGCACGGGCCCCCGAAGACATCGACGACGCCAGGGCCTTCGTCCAGAAGACAAAACTGACCTTCGACGTTATCAAGCTCGCTCTGGAAACCGATTCATCGCGAATCGTCTCGCTCTTCATCGACACGACCGTGATTCATAACATCACCCATCACGGCAATCGGCCGGAAGTCCTGACAGAATTGCAGGGTCACGAAGAAAGGCAATTCGACGTTTTGAACGGTTTCCTGACCGCGTTGCGCGATACAAAGGAAGAGGGCCAATCACTGCTCGACCGGACGATGGTTCTGTATGGCACCTGCATGGGGAGCGCGAATTCTCACTCCAATGTGAATCTACCAGCACTGCTCGCCGGCGGCGGCTTCAAACACGGCCAGCATCTCGCATTTGATCAGCAGAACAACTACCCGCTGACAAATCTGTTCGTGTCGATGCTGCAGCGTTTGGGGATCGAGACCGACGAGTTTTCAACCGGGAAGGGAACATTCCGCGGACTGGAGATGAGTTCCTGAATGAGATTTAACAGAGACAACATGTTCCTACGTGGCCTCGCTTCATCGTTCGTCCTCTTCATCGTAACCGTCGCGCACTCCGCGCCCGATGTGCCTGCTGAGTTCCTGGAGACACATTGCTACGAATGTCACGATGCGACGGCTCGACTTGGGGGTCTCGATCTGTCGACATTGAAGATCGATTTCTCGAATCAGGACAACTTTGCAAGGTGGGTCAAGATCCATGACCGGATCGAATCCGGCGAAATGCCTCCCAAGGACAAGGCACGACCGCCACTCGTCCAAGCCCGCACGGCCGTGGCACGCCTGAGGGATTCGCTGATCGACGCCGAACAGGCCAAGTTGGCCAACGAGGGACGAACAGGGCTTCGCCGCCTGACCCGCATCGAATATGAAAACACGGTGCGCGATCTGTTTCAGATGTCGGGGATCCCGCTTCAAGGAGATCTACCTGCCGATGGGTCCGCTCATGGATTCGACAAGAACAGCGATGCTTTGGATATCTCTCACGTCAATCTGACCAAGTATGTAGAAGCTGCGGACCGCACGCTCGATGTGGCCATTGCCACTCAGCCAAAACCACCCACCGTGACAAAACAACGGATCTCCCTGGCCAACCCCGCCGGCTTCGTGGCGCACGTGCTGATGAATGGCGATGGCGTCTTGCTCAAGAACAAGAAGCCGGATCCCGACTTCCCTCCCGCCGGTGACCAGAATCACATCGATCAGGGAGCGCATGAGCGTCTCGGTTCGTTCCGCAATGGGGCCAGCGTCGGCCTGTTTCGCCACGAAGACGAATCTTTTCATCCGTATTTCATCGAGTTTGTGGCGCTTTACCCTGGCCGGTATCGGATGCGCACGTCGCTGTGGAGCTTTCAGTGGGACAAGGGGACCGTGCTACCAGGACGAGGGACCGAAGCCGCTCGGCTATCGATCGTGCAACTCGGCGGAGATGGTCGAGGAGGTGGACATCCCAGTTCTGTTCTGGGCTATTACGACGCTCCTTCGATGAACGAACAGGAACACGAGGTTGTGACCTGGTTGAACTACAAAGAGACGATCGGGTTCAATGCCGCATCGTTGGCCCCAACGGCGAACTATCATCGCAAAGGGCGTGCGATGACATTCACCGGACCGGGAATTGTCTGCGACTGGTTCGATATCGAAGGTCCGCTGCACGACGTTTGGCCACCCGCCAGTCATCGACTTTTATTCGGCGATCTGCCGTTGATCGAATTCAAACCGGCTGATCAACCGAATCTTCGGCCACCTCGGCGAATTCCAGTTCGTCGTGAAGTCGGCGCCGGCAAGAACGAACCAGATCGCGAACATGGGATCTGGACGGTTCACACGGATCAACCGCTGACTGATGCAGACCGATTGCTCGCAAGCTTTCTGCCAAAGGCGTTTCGCCGCCCGGTGGATGCTGAAACGCGAAAGGCGTATGTTGCGAAAGTCGAAGATCGCTTGAAGGTGGGTGAATGCTTTGAATCCGCAATGCGCTGGGCCTATCGAGCCGCACTCTGTTCACCCGATTTCCTCTATCACGTAGAACCGGCCGGACCTTTGGACGATCACGCCATCGCTTCACGCCTGTCGTATCTGTTCTGGAATTCGATGCCGGACGAGCAACTGATGCAGTTGGCAGCCTCCAGCAAGTTGCACGAGCCAGATGTGCTGACGTCCGAGGTCGAACGATTGCTGACGGACCACAAATCGCAGCGATTTGTAGAGGACTTCCTCGGCCAATGGTTGAAGCTGCGACAGATTGCCTCAACCGACCCGGATCGGAAGCTCTATCCCGAATTCAGCGCGTATCTGCAGGATTCGATGGTGGCCGAGACTCGCGCCTATTTCCGAGAGTTGCTTGAGAAGAATCTAGGGGCCGGCTACCTGATCAAATCCGACTTCGCGATGCTCAACGAAAAGCTGGCAGTCCACTATGGAATTCCCGGCGTGAGCGGTTCACAAATTCGACGAGTGGCGTTGCCGGCCGATTGTCCGCGCGGCGGCTTTTTGACTCAGGCGTCGATCCTGAAGATTACCGCCAACGGAACGACAACGTCGCCGGTTCCGCGTGGAGCATTCGTGATGACTCGACTGCTGGGCCAGCCACCCGATCCACCGCCGCCGAACATCCCTGCCATCGAACCCGACGTGCGCGGTGCGAAGACCATACGCGAGCAACTCGACAAACATCGATCGGATGTGGTGTGCGCATCGTGTCACGCCAGGATGGACCCACCCGGCTTCGCTCTGGAAGCATTCGATGTGATCGGCGGTTTTCGGAACCGTTATCGTTCGATTGGCGAAGGGGATCCCGCTCCGCGCGGGTCGATCGATCCTTTTATCGGGATCGGTTTCAAATTGGGACCCGTGGTTGATTCCTCTTCGATACTGCCGGATGGTCGGGCATTCAAAGACGTTCTGGAGTTTCAGTCCCTGTTACTTACTGATTCTCACAAGCTGTTGAAGAACCTCGCCGAGCAATTCCTGATCTACGGTACAGGACGAGACGTCACGTTCAGCGACCGCGATCAGATCGCGGCGATCATCACCAGGACCGAGACGAGAGGCGGAGGAATTCGGACCCTGCTTCACGAACTTATTCAGAGCAAATTGTTTCAGACTCGATAATGTCAGGTGATCCCATGATTTTGAAGATGCCTCCGAGCGGATACCTCAACAATGAGTGTGGCACGACGCTCCGCGTCGTGAAAAGCTCATGCTTCAATAGAAACATCTTCGGAGCGGGTGACATCAGTCTCCCGATTCTTCGGGCGTTAGCCCATCAAGGCAATTTCTTTGGAGGTTGCTTCCTCTCTCTCGCGTGTCTTACGGCTGTTTGCCATACGGCTGTCTCTGACGATCAGCCGACGTCTTCCTCGGGAATTAAACACCAGATCACCGGCCTGTTTTCGGCTGACCGTGAAAAGGATCTTCACGATGTCTTCGAAAACCTGCCTGATTTTAAACTCGTGAAGATCGACTTTGAGAACGCGGAAGCAACCATCGAATATGATCCGGCTAAAGTCTTTCCCGGAGCGAAGCCCGAACAGATTGTCGAACAATTCGACAACCGGCTAAAAGGAGCTTCGAATCATACGTTTGGTGTAAAACCGCTCCGCACAATCGAGAAAGACAAGCTGAAACGGATCGAGATCCTCGTGGCAGGGTTAGACTGCAAAGCCTGTTCGCTCGGCGCTTACGATGCAATCTATCGATTGAAAGGAGTTGAATGTGCGACAGCCAGCTTCAAGGGAGGTCGAGTCACCGCGCTCATCAACCCAGAAATGATCGATCGAACGGAACTTGAGATGGCACTCAAGCAGCGCGGTGTCGAAATCAAGATGGACGCAGACAGCGGCAAATGAGTGGTCCAGACGCGAGATACAAGGGTGCGATGAGAACAGCCAAATAGACTTTTAAGGCACATGATGAATCTTTATGAGGAATATCTGAAAGCTGTCACGCGTCGGCATTTCTTTTGCCAGTCGGGTGTTGGCTTGGGAGCGGTCGCGCTGGCTGCGATGCTTCAGCGCGACGGCATTGCCGCGCCGCAATCGCCACGCGCCGCGAACCCGATGGCGCCAAAGCAGCCTCCGCTGCCTGCGAAAGCCAAGCATGTGATCTATCTACACATGGCGGGTAGTCCGACTCAATTGGATCTGTTCGACTACAAACCGACCCTGCAGAAATACAATGGAAAGCCATGCCCCAAGGAGTACCTGGAAGGGAAGCGATTCGCCTTCATCCAGGGTGTTCCCAACATGCTGGGAACACCATTTACGTTCGCAAAGCATGGAAAATCGGGAGCTGAGCTAAGTGAAGTCTGGAAGTTCCTTCCGGAAGTGATCGATGACATTGCCATCGTGAAGTCGATGCAGACTGAGCAGTTCAATCATGCTCCTGCACAGCTCTTTCTTCACACGGGAACAAATCTGTTCGGGGGAGCATCACTCGGTTCGTGGACCACGTATGGCCTGGGTTCGCAGAACGAAGACCTGCCCGGGTTCGTGGTCCTGACCAGCGGTGGCAAAACTCCTGATGCCGGCAAAAGTGTCTGGGGCAGCGGCTTTCTGCCGTCGATCTATCAGGGAGTACAATGCCGCTCGCCGGGTGATCCGGTGCTGTTCCTCTCCAATCCAAACGGCCTGGACCGCGCGGGACGTCGCGAAACGCTGGATGCACTAAAGACACTCAACGAGTTCCAAGCAGAGAAACTTGGCGACCCCGAAACGATCACACGGATTGCGCAGTACGAACTCGCGTATCGCATGCAGATGGCCGTTCCCGAGGTCATGGATATCTCAAAGGAACCGCGGCACATCCTTGATCTGTACGGCGCGAAGCCCGGCTTTGTGCCGGAATCCGATGCGGCCTCCGATCCACGCGTCGTGTACAAGGGGACCGACGCATCTTTGGCCAACAACTGCCTGTTGGCCCGCCGACTGGTCGAAGCGGGAGTCCGCTTCGTTCAACTATACGACTGGGGCTGGGACCATCACGGTGTCAGCCCCGGCGAGCATATTCCGACAATCCTGCCCATCAAGGTCCAGCAGATCGATCGGGCGCTTACCGCATTAATCAAAGACCTGAAGCAGCGCGGCTTGTTCGAAGAAACACTAATCATCTGGGGTGGCGAGTTTGGTCGCACACCCATGCAGCAGAATAACGCTCCGAACCAGCCTTACATCGGCCGCGATCATCATCCGTACGCGTTTACGATGATGCTGGCGGGCGGCGGAATCAAAGGCGGCCAGACGTACGGCCAGACGGACGACATCGGCTATTACATTACGGAAAACCCGATGGACGTCCGTGATCTGCAGGCCACAATCCTGCACCTGCTCGGCTTTGACCCGTTCAAACTGACCTACGGCTTCCAGGGCCTCGACCAGCGCCTGATTGGTGCCGAAGGGAAAGCGAAACTACACCCGGCACTGCTGGCATAATCAAAGAATCCCTACGAACGCGCCGGCAGTCGAAACAATTCGCAAGCGTTCCTCGTTGTCGCGGCGGCAACCTCCTCCTTCGAAACACCGCGAGATTTGGCTAAGCAGGCGGCTGTCAGCCTGACATGAGCCGGTTCGTTTCGCTTGCCGCGAAACGGTGTCGGAGCAAGATAGGGCGAATCAGTTTCGACCAGCAATCTATCCAGTGGCAATGTTGTGGAAAGCTGCCTGAGCAAATCATTCTTTTTGAACGTCAGCATTCCAGCGAATGAAAGATGCATGCCCATCGACAGGCAGGCTGTCGCGGTTTCTGCCGAGCCGCAGAAGGAGTGCATGACGCCTCGCAGAGGTCCGGTCTCTGCCTGTTTCTTGAGGACGGCCAGCGTTTCTGCCTCGGCTTCTCGACAATGTACTACAAACGGCAGGTCCAGTTGCCTCGACAGCTCGATGTGTCGGTGAAAATACTCCGTCTGAACTTCGATCGGGGCGTAGTCCCAGTATTTGTCGAGACCCGTTTCGCCGATCCCCACCACTTTAGGGGCGCGCATCAATTCGATGATCTGCTCCCAGTCGCCCGGATTGGCGGCGGAGACATAATTGGGATGCAAGCCCACGATTGCGTAAACGCTGTCATGTTTCTGGGCCAGCTCCACAACGCGACGGGAACTATCCAAGGTGATGCCGACGGCCAGCATCGTCTTCACTCCGGCATCAACAGCGCGCTGAATCGTCCCGGCACAGTCTTGCGTGAAGGACTCTTCGTCGAGGTGACAGTGCGTGTCGATCCATTCCATCAGAGTTTTACGGCTTTGAGTGCAGCGGTGATATGCCGTTCACCTGCCAGCACCGTGGTCAGAATTGCCAGCGCTTCGGGATCGTCGACGCATGTATGCACCGCCTCGTCCAATTCCACCAGCATGGCTTCCTGGTTGGCGATAATGCGCGGCAACAGGGCCTTCAGCGCCAGGAAATGCAGATCGGTATATTCGGCGGGATAGACACCAAAATCCGTCGTGTAGCCACGATCCACCAGTAATTGCACGAGTTCATCGACGTGCTGCTGCTGCTCTTTGACCGATTGAGCCAGTGTGTCACGCGCTGCTGTCGCGCTGGCCGGCGTCCACGGGCTGACTTCCCCCACGAATTGAAGCAGGCTTTGCCCCAGATCGACGATGATGTGATTCAGTTGCGAATTGTGTTCAATGCGGGCCATGGGCGATCCGAGGGGGTGGGAGACGTCGTTTGCCAAACTGTCGATGACAACCACGATTCTTTCCACCGTTAGAAAAAGGCGGCCGCGGCATGGTGCGCCACGCGACTGAGGGGTTGAATCACAATACCAAGGACCAGCACCATCCCGGAGACGAGAATCACATACATCCCGGACGACGAACTGGATGTCAGCATCACTTCACGAGCATCCGCCGGTCGAACGTCAATGCACATCACCTTGGCAATTCGCAGGTAGTAGAACAGACCGATGACCGTGTTCAGGCCGCCCGCCGCGAGCACCACCCACATGAACCAGTGAACGCTCGTGGCGTCGAAGACCGCGGCAAAAATGAAGAACTTTCCATAAAAGCCCCCCAGTGGCGGCAACCCAACCAAGCTGAACAGGCAAGTGGCCATGCAGACTGCGAGCAAAGGTGACTGTTGAACCAGCCCCTTGTAATCATCGATTTCTTCGCTGAAGATCTGATTGCGGATTAGGGCCACAATCGCGAACGCCCCCAGGTTCATGAACAGGTAAACGGCCAGATAGTAAAGCAGTCCTTCAATCGCACGTTCCGACTGTTCGGGAGCGACATCCACCGAGGAACGCAGGACCAGCAACGCAGAAATCGCCATCAGCATGTATCCGGCATGAGCGATGGTCGAATACGCCAGCAGTCGCTTGGCATTCGATTGTGAATACGCCGCTAAATTGCCAAACGTGGCGCTGACAATGGCCAGCGTCCCCAATCCAATTCCCATCGCCAGCGAAAGGCCGTGAAGCACGCCCGATGTGCCGCTGGTGACTGCCAGCGAGAACCGAACGAGCAACGCAAATGCCGCGGCTTTGGACGCGATTGACAAAAAGCCCGCAACTTCCGCCGGAGCACCCTGAAAGGCATCCGGACACCAAAAGTGGAACGGGACGATCGATAATTTGAACGCGAAGCCGACAGAAATCATCAACATCGCCAGCACCACCATCCGAGCTGCAGGGTGATGCATGCCGAAACCGGATGTAAAGATCGCGTGCATCCGGTTGCCAAGTTCACCGAATTCCGCCGTCCCGGTCAAACCGGCCAGCAGACTGATTCCGAACAGCATGACGCCAGCGGCCCCGGCCCCGTAGACGACGAACTTGAGGGAGGCTTCGCTGCTTTGACGGCGGCCCTTGAAAAAGCCGGTCATCGCATAGCTGGGAACGCTCGCCATTTCGATCCCCAGAAACAGCATCAACAGATGGTTGGCACTGCTCATTACCAGCATCCCGACGACTGCTCCACACAGCAGCGTGTAAAAGTCGGGCGCATCTTCCTGATCCGGCATCCCGCTGAGCACCGTCAACGCAATCACGAAGACCAGGAAGAACAATAGAAAACCACGGAAGTACACTGAAAAGACATCGTGGACCGCCAAACCCGTAAACAGTCGTTCGGATGATCCTCCGGCAAACGGAGCGCTGAGACTATTCAAACCGCTCAAAATCCACTGAAGAAGGGCACCAAAGCCTCCAGTTGATTCTGCGTCGACTGCCGCTCCCATGCTCAGTGCGTTGAACTGCAAAATAACCACAAAAAATGCCACCATGCTGCCGAGCATTGCGATCCAGTGCGTGGGTATGCACTTGTCAGCGCTCGTCAATCGGCCGAGCAGCAGCAGCACAATGGTACCGCACAGGATCAACTCGGGCGAAAACAGCAACAGCGACCGGTACGTGGACGCCTGCAGCGTCCCGCCGCCACTGAGAAATTGCGAAAACAGCGACTGAAAGTCCATGACGTTTCCAACAGAACCGGATGGCCGGTAAGCGGCCCATTGCGATTATTGTGCGACTTCTTATGCAGGCTCGGTTGAGTATTCGCGTAATTGTGGCCGAGTCGCGGAGCGACTCGGCCACATCTCTATTTCTGTAACAACGTTGTCTGCACGACCGCTCCCGCTCCGTGCAAAGTGTCATACGTATGCGACATGCTATTCACCAGCAGGTTGATTGATGCATCCATCTGTCGGAACAGAATATTCGGGAAAATTCCCAACAGAATGGCGAACACCACCAACGTGTAAGCCACCGTCTTTTCCCGAGTGTTGAACGGGGTGATTCCTTCCGGATGCGGACCCTTGTACTCTGGGCCCAGATAAACTCGCTGCATGGTCCACAGGATATAACCCGCGGTCAGGATCACGCCTGCGGCGGAGATGATCGCCAGCAGCGGATCGTAGTTCCAACAACTGAGCACAGAGAAAATTTCGCCTACGAATCCGCACAGTCCCGGCAGGCCCAGGCCCGCGAAGAAGATCACAGCCGCCAAACCCGAGTATTCCGGCATCAATTGGGCGATTCCACCAAACTTGTTCAGGTCGCGATGGTGAACACGGTCGTAAAGGACCCCCACCATAAAGAACATGCCCGTGGAGGAAATCCCGTGAGCAATCATCTGGAACATGGCCGCGTTGATCCCCATGGCCCAGTAATCCGATTGAAATGTCTTGCCGTCGGCAATTCGCCAGACAGCCAATCCGAGCAGAACGTAACCCATGTGACTGACTGAGCTATAGGCCACCAGACGCTTGAAGTCCGTCTGCGCCATGGCGGCGAAGGCGCCATAGATGATGCTGAACACGCCGAGCGCGACCAGGAAATAGGCGGCATACTGGGCACCGTATGGACAGAGTGGGAATGCGATTCGGATAATGCCGTATCCACCCATTTTCAGAAGTACGCCCGCGAGGATCATTGAGATCGGCGTTGGAGCTTCGACGTGAGCGTCGGGCAACCATGTATGGAATGGGAACGACGGAAGCTTAATAGCAAAACCGATGAATAGCATGATGAACGCGGCAACTTGCATCGTTTCATTAAACCGGGCCACCGATCCTTTGCCGGCGGCAACTTCCGCCAGATAAACCAGATCAAAGCTGTGTCCGCCGTTGAAGTAGAACATCAACATGGCGATCAGCATCAACACGCCCCCTGCGAGCGTGTACAGAAAGAATTTGATTGCCGCATATTCACGACGAGGGCCGCCCCAGATGCCGATCAGGAAGTACATCGGCAGCAGCATCACTTCCCAAAACACATAGAACAGGAAGAAGTCGAGCGACAGGAACACACCCATCATGCCGGTTTCCAGCAGCAGGAACAGCATCATGTAGCCCTTGACGTGCTTATCGATGCTCCACGAGGCCAGTGCCGCCAGCAGGCTGACCAGACCAGTTAGAACCACCAGGGGCAGGCTGATGCCGTCGACGCCCAAGCTATAGTTCACATTCCATGTCGGTATCCAGGGATGGGTGACGCGATGCTGCATCCCCCCCTGAGAAATGTCGAAGCCGCTCCACAACATCAGCGTCAAAACGAACGTCAACGCCGTCCCAAGGACTGTCCAGTAGCGCATGCTGTCCTTGTTCTGGCCATCAAACCAAACTAGAGGGATCGCCCACAGAACTGGCAGAAACACGATCGCGCCCAGCAGGAATTCCGAACTCAGCATGATGTTCTCAATCTCTCGAAGCACCGACCAATCAATCGGCCGAACGACTTAACCTGACACTTTTCAATTCAGCCACGCTACCGGGGTAGCGACGTAAACAACACTCCAAACAGCACCACGACGCAGACTGCGATCCACATCACGTATTGCCGCAATTGCCCGGTCTGGACGACCCTCAGTGACATCCCGATTGATCGCGTGACGTTGCCGACCATGTTCACCAGTCCATCGACCATCCCTTCGTCGAAAAGCCGATCCCAGTGCGAAACAACCAGTGTTACCGACGCTGACGCATGCAGAATTGCATCCAGCACTTTCTTGTCGAAGCCAGCACACCAGGCCGATACAATATGCACGGGGCGAACGAACATGGCGTCATACAGCACGTCAAATCGCCATTTATCGACGAGGAACTCGTAAGCCGCGGGGAATTGCCGGCGGATATCGTCCGCATTAATAACCTTGGCGCCGTACATGATGTAGGCGAATGAAGCTCCGGCGAATGCGGCCAGCAGCGCCAGGAACCCCGCCTGACCGTGTACGGCATGCACGTCGCTGTGATGTCCCTGGTGGCTGGGCAAAGTGATATGAGCCGCACCGACAGATGCAAACCGGTCCGCGGCAGGGACAGTTTCACTGAAGGCAATCAACTGGTAGAGCGGTCCATTTTCACCGGCACCATTGCATCCCCACGCACAACCTGCGGCCAGCAGCGACAAGAGCATCAATGGAATCGTCATGACCCATGGAGATTCATGACAGTGGTCATACACATGTTGATCCCGAGGGGTACCGGAAAACGTCAGGAACCACAATCGGAACATGTAGAACGCGGTAATTCCGGCGGTCACCAGCGGAGTCACGAACAGCAGTGTGTGAACGGGATTCAACTGCGAATATGCCAGGGCGGACGCTACGATGGCATCCTTCGAATAGAAACCAGAAAAACCAACATTCAGGACGGGAATCGCCAAGCCCGAGATCGCAATCACCCCGATGAGCATCGTATAGGCGGTGATCGGCATCTTTCGGCGCAATCCGCCCATGCGAGGCATTTCCTGCACATGGTGGCAACCCGCGATCACACTTCCTGAACAAAGAAACATCAACGACTTGAAGAACGCGTGAGTGATCAGATGAAACAACCCCGCCCCCCAGCCCGCGACGCCGATGGCCAGCATCATGTAACCCAATTGGCTGATTGTGGAATAAGCGAGCACTCGTTTGATGTCGGTCGCCACAATGGCAATCGTCGCCGCAACGAACAACGTGATACAACCGACGTAAGCGATCACTAACAACACTTCTGGAGTGAACACGGGATAAAATCGCCCGGCCAAGTAGACCCCTGCGGCGACCATCGTTGCGGAGTGAACAAGGGCGGAAACAGGGGTCGGGCCTTCCATCGCGTCAGGCAACCATGTCTGCAAGGGGAATTGGGCACTCTTGCCGATACAACCCGCGAACACTCCGCATCCGGCAGCGACCAGCAGCAGGTAACCAATCGACTTGGGACGGCCGTTCTGTTCGATCCGATGACCGGAAGTATCTTTCAGAAAGACCTGCTTCCCATCCTCAGAGACATCCATCGTCCCATTGCCATTTTCGCCCCGCACCATCGTGAACAACCCTGGCGTAGCATCCGGTCCGTCTGCAAACTGGAAGGTTCCACACCACGTCCAAAGAATCATCAGTCCGATCAGGAAGCCGAAGTCGCCGACGCGATTCATGATGAACGCTTTGTTCGCGGCGACGCAGGCAGATTTCCGTTCGATGTAGAAGCCGATCAGCAGGTAGCTGCAAATCCCCACCAGCTCCCAGAAGATGAAGACCTGGAAGATGTTCCCCGCCAGTACAAGACCCAGCATCGAAAAGGAGAACAGCGACAGGTATGCGAAGAACCGATGGAACCGGCCAGGACGTGAGAAATGCCCGTGACTGGTGTGAACTTCGTGATCCTCGTATTCCTCAGTCAGCTCGTCCTTCATATAACCGATGGCAAATATGTGAATGCAGGTGGCGATGAACGTGACCATCGTGAACATCAGCAGCGTCAAACTGTCGATGTACCAGTCGAGCGAAAGTCGCAGTGACCCGAATCGAGCCAACTCGTAAAACGTCCCTGAATAGAACTTTGGTACTGCGGCTTTGGCTGTGTGATGTTCGTCGTGCTTATCGTGTTTGGCGTGTTCATGGGGCTCTGCGTGTCCCACTTCTGCTGCAGCGACCGCCGCGACGGCGTCGGCTGGAACATCCCCTTTGTGTTCCGGGGCTCCCAGATGCGCTGCAGCCGCGTGACCTGTGGCTTCATGGCGTTCCCCGCCATGATCTTCTGCGTGGAACGCCGCGAATTCCGTCTTACAAGCCCAATACAGCATCGCCGAAGCACTGCACAGGAAGCCGATCCCAATGCATGCGACTGCACAATACGCAGCCGTCTTGCTCAGACGATGCGACCATCGCAACCAGTAGATTTCGGCGACAAACCCGCACAGCGGCAACAACCAGGCCACCGTCAGCAGGTTTCTCAGCACTTCGCCTGTTTGATGCATGATTCTTCGTTGAACGACGGAAGGAAGGCCTTAGCAATTTGCCTCGACCAAGGACGAACCCAATATTAGCCCTGCAATTCGTTGCCGCGGTCGACATCGATTGTCTGGTAGTTGTTGTAATAGTTCAGTGCAATGGCCAAAGCCACGGCAGCCTCAGCCGCCGCCAACACAATGACAAACAAAGCCGTCGCCTGCCCATCCAGACCCAGTGGCGTGTATCGCGAAAACGCGACGAAATTGACGTTTGCGCCGTTCAATACCAGTTCCACGCCCATCAGCACGCCGATACCGTTCCGCTTCGTTGCCATGCATACAACGCCGCAGACAAACAGAATGGCTGCAACGATGAGATAGGCTTCAAGGCCCACGCTGTCCATTTCACTCACTCCTGTTTCGACCGCCTGCCCGCCGAAGCTACAGATCCGTTCCCGAACCCGAAGTCACGCGGCGCTTCGCCCGCGCCAGGTATGCCGCACCAATCAACACCACCAGCAAATGGATCGACACGATTTCAAACGGAAGCAAAAAGCCGGGTGCCAATGCCTCGCCGGCCGACTGATTCAGGTTTCGATCTGGACGTAGCCCGAAAAAGCTCAACCCAAGCTGCCTTACGGTTCGCCCGCTTTGCCGACGCGCCTCAAATCTGGATTGAGAATCACTGGCAGCGGCCGTCGCCTGAGGTGTCCGCGAATTCGTCACTCGCTCCTGCAAATTTCGCCCCATCAGGTCATCGGCCGATTCCGCAGACATGTCGGTGGCTGGCATCCGACCTGAAATCGCGACCCAGTCAACCCCCCCCACAGCAAACACCAAGACGCACAGCAGTAGCAAACCAACTCCCGCGCCGAGCAAAGTTTCTGCAGAAGACGCTTGAATTCGAATGGTGTGACCACTGGCCGTCAGCATCACACCGAACACCAGCAGCACCACGGTCCCGCCGACATAGATCAGCAACTGAGCGGCACCAATGAAGTCCGCATGCAACAGAAAGAAGAGCGCTGCGACAGATCCCAGTGAAACTACCAGCCAGAACGCCATCCGCACGACGTTTTGGTTTGCCACAACCGCGACTGCCCCGCCGCAGGATAGTATCGCAAACACCCAAAACAGAAGTTGTTCTGTCATCGCGTCACCTCGGTGCCGGTTTTGGCGATGGTGGAAGAACTGTTCGATGGACTGGACACGACAGACTCAACAGGAATCGACGAATGAGTCGCAGTGATCGACTTCATTGCGGGACCGTAGAGGATGGGGCGACCGGACTTCGACGACGCCAGAATCAACGGCCAGAACACCGCACCAAGAAACAGCATGCAACTGATCGGCACCAGATATTTCAAGCAAGTCGTCATCACCTGATCGATTCTCAGCCGCGGCAAAGTCCAACGAACCCAGATCTGAAGCGTGACTAGTACGGACGCCTTCACGACGAACACATGCGCTGCAAACAGATTGGCGATATAGCCACCCAGATCGAACCCCGCAATGGGGACGTTTGGCATCCATCCCCGGAATGACCCAACCACCGATTCCGGCACAACCAGCCCCGTTTCCCAACCTCCGAGGAACAGCAGCACCGCAATTCCGCTGACCGAAAACATGCTGGCATATTCGGCTAGAAAGAAAATCGACCAACGAAAGCCACTGTATTCCGTGTGGAAACCAGCCACCAGCTCACTCTCGGCCTCGGCCAAATCGAACGGAGCCCGCTTTACGCTGGCAGTTGCCACGGTGAAGAAACAAAAGAACGCGAAGAATGCGAACGGATCATGGAAGATAAACCAATTCCAGATCCCGCCGGACTGCATTTTGCCGACGACTTGCAGATTCAATGACCCAGCGATTACGAGCGGAATGAGTGCGCAAATCGCCATCGGAATTTCGTAACTGACCATCTGGGCCGCTTCACGCATGGCTCCGAAGAGCGCCCACTTTGACCCGCTGGAGTATCCTGCGAGAATAATCCCCAGCACTTCCAGCGACATCAGCGCGAAAATCAGGAACGCACCCGATTCAGCGGCCACAGCAACCCAGCCATCAGCCACCGGAAGCAGCATGAACGCCGCAAATGCCGCCACGCCCGCGATATATGGCGACATGCGAAAGATGACGTTGTCGGCGGCGGCC